>Ga0310342_100000479_pt1 | contig 22338 bp, 17 predicted proteins | sample S15DNA20500_MG_FD_206155 | JGI IMG/M metagenome (GOLD analysis project Ga0310342, IMG submission 206155) | Marine microbial communities from station ALOHA, North Pacific Subtropical Gyre - S1503-DNA-20-500_MG | ecosystem: Environmental > Aquatic > Marine > Oceanic | place: Pacific Ocean: North...
AGGGCGTCGAGGTAATCCTCCGTCGTGGATAGCTCGGCTCGCCGCACGATGAGGTCGTCGTAGTACGATGTGATGCCTTCGACGATCCACAGGCTTCTCGTGTACACCTCGTTCTCATAGTCGAATGGTCCGAGCTCTGTCGGACGGAGTTTTTTTACGTTCCACGCGTGAAAGAGCTCGTGGCTGACGAGCGAGAGCCAGCGTTGGTAGCTGCGGGGAGCCTCGGTGTCCCAGCGGCTGCTCATCAACAACGCGGAGTTTCGATGTTCAAGTCCGCCACCGGCCTCGGTGATCATATTGAGGAACAGATACTGGTCATACGGTACGTCACCCCACAGGCGGTGCATTTCCTCGGTGATCTTTTGGACATCGGTCGCTGAACGTGGACCGTCCCAAGTGTCGGATTCACCGACGTTCACTAACCGGTGCCGGATACCACCCGTGGAGAACTCGTAGACCGAGGGGTTTCCAACAATGATTGGCGAGTCGACAAGGGCATCGAAATCCGGTGCGCGATAGGCATGCGGGCCATTGTCGGGCCGTGGAGTCAGACCTGTCAGGCTTCCGACCCAGTGCTGTGGTAGCTCTAGAATGACGTCGTGTGGCCTGCGGTTGTCGTCGTCCGCCAGGGTTAGAAACGTCGGCGCCCCGTTCAACATGGCGAAGTCGACGTCGATCCAGTTCGTGCGGACGGACATTTCACGACTATAGATCCGGTAGGAGACCTCAATGCGGGGCGCACCTCCGGTGGTGATCAACCAGCGGTTCTTCCTGGACTTCTCAACCTGGAGCGGACGACCGTTTGGTGCACGGGCTGTCAGCCCTTCCACATGGCGAGAGAACTCCCTGACCAAGTACGAGCCAGGGGTCCAAACTGGCATCATTAATTCGATTCTAGCCAGGCCCTTGGTTGGTACGTTGGCGTTTATTTCTGCGTAGTGTGTCTGTGATTCCGGAAACCGGACCGTGTAAGCGATCGGTTCGATGGGTTGCCCGAAGGTGACTGTGGCCGATCCGGTCGCGAGCAGGATGACCAGGGCGGCAGTCTTCGGCGATCGCCGAAACCGACTTTGTCTAATGGGGTGCATCCGCATCCTCGTCATACGTGGCTATTTGACCTGGGCTCTACGTCTATCGGGGTAGCTCTGGCAACTTCGCATTCGTCGAAATCAAATGGAACTCGAAACCATTGTTCAGCACCGGAATTGTTACTGACAGCGACGACCCGCTTGAACCGGACAACTGTTCCAGCCTGATCCGACGGCACAACCGCAAAAGCCAGCCAAAGGCTGTACCCCACGGTTCGCGGCAGCGGCGAGTAGTGAGGTTGTTTGCTTCAGCCTCAGTGTACCCGCCTGGGTGCGCAAGCAACAGTGTCGAGCGGGAGGCCGAGTGCTGTGACGCATAGAAGCGGTCCACATGGTTGCCGAGTGCCGTCAACGGAAACCTGCGTTGCGAGTGACAACACCCACTGTTTGACTTCAGGCGAGACACGCTACACCCCGCTATTACGGCCTTCAACCGTTCCTAGGAGTCCTCCGCCATCTTGGCCACTTGAGCCCCAAGCATGGGGTTTTACCGTCTGTGTTCAGACGCGGTGGGAAGACGTGGCGCGGGGCAGCGGTGTGAATCTGCAGGGCGGGCTTATTGGCCGCTAGGTGTGAGGCACCTGGCGTTCACAGCGGCACCGAGCAGCGCGACTCGCGGTTCAAGAATGACTGAGACCGGCAGTCGTTCAAGTAGCGGTCGCATCCGTCCCTTGGCCAGAAAAGCTTCGAGAAATCGACCGGAACGGAGCAATGGGAGGATGTGGGGAGCGACACCCCCGCCCACATAAAGTCCAGCGGTGGGGAGAGTTCGAAGCGCGAGGTTACCCGCCTCGGCACCGAGGATTTCAACGAACCACTGAACGGTCTCTACACATTCTGGACAGGTACGCTTGACAGCCGCCTCGGTAATTTCCGCCGCAGTGACATTCGGAGCGCTTGGAACCGCGCCCCGCTTGCAGGAGGCATCTCTGTGCGCGAACGCGTGCAGCGTTACGAGGCCCGGTCCGGAAACCAGGTCCTCGAGTGCCACGCGTTCCTGTGTTGCGTTGAGGGCCGAGGCCAGGTCAAAGTCTCTTGGCGTGCGAGCCGCGAAATCCGTGTGCCCTGCCTCCGAGGGCATCGGAAGCATTCGGCCGTCGACCACGTGCAGACACGCCTCGCCTAGGCCAGTGCCTGGAGCGATTAGCGCAGCGTTGCCTGTTTCGACCGGCTCGCCGGTTTGAACCACTGCCAACTCGTTCGGTTCGAGGTGCGGGATGGCGTGCGCCATCGCCTCGAGGTCGTTGATTAATTCGACATAGCCGATTCCGAGCTTTTCGGCGATCGCGGCGCCGTCCACCAGCCAAGGCACATTGGTCAATTGTGAGACGTTGTCGTGGACGGGCCCGGCGACCCCGAAGCAGGCGGCAGTAATTCGAGAGGGACCGCTAATCCGCTTGAGGAACGTCGTGACTATTGGAGCCAGTCCGTCGAATTCGCCAGTTGCGTAGCGAGCGGTTTCGCATGGGATCGGGCGCGGCTCCGCGCTACTAAAGACTCCGAGCCACGTGTTCGTCCCACCGACGTCTCCGGCCAATATTAGCGGCATCTGGGGTCCCTCGCGAACTCTTCGGTCTGAGGACTATGGTGACTTGACACGAGACACATTCTCATTCATCTTTCGGGCTAGCCTTGGCGTGCTTGCACGCCATATTTGAGGCGATAGACGTGCCCGAACGACAGACAGTATCAGGCTTGCCCGGGCGGCACTCCGCGGTCCCGGCGGCTCAAGGGGTGGTTCGATGACTGACCCTTCTGTAGAAAAGGCCCTCCACCGCGAGCGCGAGTACCTCTTTTCCGGCCAAGTAGTTATTTTCTCTGGCAAGCTTGTTTCCGTTGGGCACCGAGAGGCACGCGGGATCGTTGAGAAGCTTGGAGGTTCGACGGCGGTCGAGGTAACGGACCGCACGACCATGCTGGTCGTGGGGAGTGGCGGTCCTGACTCCTCCGGGTCTACCCGGAATCCTAAGGTTCGCCAAGCCGAACAGGCCAACGCGGAGACTCCCGGACGGGTCCGGATCATCACGGAAGAAGATTTCTGTCACCTGACCGGGTTGACGTCACCCGAAACCCTTGCACGGCAATATCATAGCGCTCACCAGCTGCGCGAACGCTATCCGGCGGTTCGGGAGGATCATCTTCGGTATCTAGAAAAATGGTCGTTGGTACACCCGGTCGCCCGTACGAAACTCGGTCGGTATTATGGGTTCCGAGACCTGCGCATCGTCAGACAGGTCAGCGAAGCTCTTGAAAGCGGGATCTCGTTTCGGGGTGTCCTTCGGGCTTTGGTTTCGGCGCGAGACGGTCAACTGACGCTTGATTTTAACCAGCGAATAGGCGAGACCCAGCCGATTAAGGTCATCACACTGAAACCCCGGTCGGACGGCGGCGCCGTGCCGCGGGGCTCTGACGAAGTCTTGGCGTCGTCTTCCAGTCCGGTGTCTCTGGCCGCGAAATATTTTCGCGAGGGTGCGGTCCTTGACGAAGGAGGAAGTGAGAGCGACCAGGAAGAGGCCTGTCGCGCGTATCGCAAGGCGTTGTTGCTCGATCCGAACCTTGTGCCGGCGCTAGTTAATCTTGCCAACATCCACTACGCTCGCGACGACCTCGTCGAAGCACAAGCTCTGCACGAGCGCGCCATGCATTTGGACGATGAATGCTTTGAGGCTTACTTCAATGTTGGCAATATTCACCACGACCTCGGACGTTACCTCGACGCGCTTGAACACTACCGGGTCGCCCTTTCAATCAACCCGGGCTATCCGGACGCGCACTTCTACCTAGCGGTGACGTTGGAGAAAATCGGTCACTCCGGAGAAGCGAAGGCTCATTGGCGTGCGTACCGCGATCTGGCGCCAGAGGGTGAGTGGATCGAACTGGCAAAGGAATTCAGCGAGTAGCCGCGATTGGCTAGCGGTTGCTAGTAAGCGAAGCTATCAACGTCGGGTTGCGGGTGTTTCTTTGGGGTGCGCCGAAGCTTGTAGAACGTGCAGTCCGGACACCACGCTTCCGCACTGAACCCGCCCTTTCCAGCATACGGCAGCACATCCCGATTAGAGCAGTAGCTACACTCCCCATCCTTCGCGTGCCACCGACAAGCCTTAAACCTGGCCTCCGCCGAGTTTGGCTCACATTCGTCGTTTACTGACTCATTGATGGCCGGCTTGGATTGCGGATACGAATTGTCTAATGCCACCTGGGGTTGTCCCGTCAGGAGTGTTCGCGTAATTTCAGGTCGATCGACGTCTGTAGCGCTCTTACTGCGGGTAGTTCGTCAGGAGCGGCCAGGGTGAGTGCCGAGCCGGTGGCGTCGAGACGCGCGGTACGGCCCACCCGATGGATGTAGGTGTCTCGGTTTGGTGGCACCTCAAAATTAACCACATACTTGATTCCGTCGATATCGAGTCCGCGTGCCGCGACGTCGGTGGCGACGAGTACGCGGTACCGCCCGCTCCGGAACCCACCGACCGCCGCCAGTCTAAGGCTCTGCGATCGGTCTGCGTGCAACGCTGTCGCCTTAATCCCTGCGCTTGAGAGCGATCTGGCGAGCCGCTCGGTACCGCGTTTGGTGTTAACAAATACGAGGACCGAACCTGGCGTCCTCACGAGGAACGAGGTTAACCAGCCGGTCTTGCGTGATGCGGGCATTCGTTCCACCGCGTGGGAGATACCATCGGCTGGTGCTCCGCGACGACCAATCTGCACGTATGCGGGGTCGTGGGCCAACTCTTTGAGTGGGGTGAGCACCCAGTCGGGAATAGTTGCTGAGAACAGCAGAGTCTGACGGCCGGTCCTATCAGGTCGTCGGCTCTGTGGCATGTTCGAGACGATGCGGCGTACGTCTGGCCAGAACCCCATGTCTAGCATTCTGTCCGCCTCGTCGAGAATGAGGGTCTCGAGCCCGTCGAATGTTGGAGTGCCGCTCCGCAAATGGTCGAGCAAGCGACCAGGCGTCGCGACGATAACGTCTACGCCGGCGCTCAACGCCTGCATTTGTGGGCCCATCGGGGTCCCGCCAAAGATGGCGGCACTCGTAAGTGAGGTGTGATAGACGAAGCCCTGCAAGTCGTCTTCTATCTGTACTACCAGCTCTCGGGTTGGCCCGAGCACTAGCATCTTGGTGCGGCGCGGCTTAGTCGCCTCGCCAGCGAGGTCCGTATTGAGCATCTGGTTCAGCACGGGGAGTAAATAGGCCGCTGTCTTTCCACTGCCAGTTTCCGCACTGGCGATCAAATCTCGACGGGCAGTGACGATCGGAAAAACTGCCGCTTGAATGGAGGTTGCTTCGGTGAAACCCCGATCTTGGACTCCTAGGGCTAGCTCTGGGGCGAGGTTCAGTTGATCGAACGGGACAGGCTCCGCCTGGACGACGGCGGCTGGCATGACCAGTTCGCTCGAGGGGGCGGCGAAATCTCGCGGCGAGCCCGTCGGGCGCCGGGGCCCTCGACCGACGGGACGGCGCCGCCGCCGCGGTCGTGCGTGCGTTGTGTCGGGATCCAAAATGTCGATTCAGCGGGCGCGGAAGGTAATGATGCCGCGAACCGGATCGTACGGCGAGACGCCAACGGTGACCCGATCGCCCGGGACTACCTTAATTCGAAAACGGCGCATGCGACCGCTCAGTTGGGCGAGTACCTCGTGGCCGGCATCGCACTGCACCCGATATAGCCCACCGCTGTGGACTGCCATCACCGTTCCCTGTACGTCTATCAGATCGTCCTTCGCCAACTCCGTTCCTCTCGCGGTCAGTCTGGCACATCGGCCTAACGTTTGCAAAGAGCGGGCCAGCGTGCCCGATCGTTATAGGTCCCTGACCATCTTTTCGAGTTTCGTGGCCATGTCGCGGTGGTCGCTGCCTTGTGGATGCACCTGCGGGCCAAATCTGACTAGCACTCGGCCGGGGCGTGCCATGGTCTGGCCGACGCCCAGGACGGCGTCTAGGCCGCGGAGCCTTACTGGAATGACTGGGATACCCAATCGCTCCGCGATCATACCGACACCCGGCTGGAATGGCCCAACGTCGTCGCCCGACGTGCGTTTCCCTTCGGGAAAGATCATTAACGAGTTGCCGGTACCAACCAGTTCTCCGGCGTAGCGAAGCGCATGCCTGGTGCCTGTCTCCCGTTGGGGTAGCGGAAAGGCGTTGAAGAGGCCAGTTGAGAGGTAGTAATTCAAGCTGTTCGTCAAGCGTGCTCGGCGGGTGTGTCGCTCGGGATGGAAGTGTGGGTTGAAAAACTCCTTGGACATGGCGGTGACGACTTGGTAGCGAAGAGGCCTCGGGAGTGCAGCGAGGATGACGGGCGTGTCCATAAAGCTCTGGTGGTTGGCGGCAAAGATGACCGGGCCATCGATCTGGCCTAAGTGTTCGAGACCCTCCACGCGGAGCCAGGCAAACACTCTAGTCAGTGGAAGCAGCCAGACGGCGAGGCAAATACGTCGGGTTGCGCGCATCGTTCCTGACTGACTCCAGCGGGGCAGGGGAAACGATGCATCCTGGGGTGACGACGTTGCAGACGGGGACGCAACCAGCGCTTCCAAATCCGCAACAGTGACCGCATCCCTTACCGTGCCCTCATCGACGGTTACGTCGATTTCGTTTTCCAGCACCATCAGAAGTTCGACACGTTCCAGCGAGCTCAAGCCGAGTTCGTCGAGTCGCGTGTCGCTGTTGACCGAGCCGCCCGCGACGCGCTCCAGAATGGATGCCAAATTGCGATGTACTCCGACGGCGCTCGAATGGGTTGGCGCGGCGCCTCGTTCTGCCCATTCACACACGATCCGACGCCTGAGCTTCCGCGTGCCTTCGGTACGGGGCAGGCAAGCGTCCGGCCACACGAGCACCTTGCGAATCTGTTGGTGGTCGGCGAGGTGCCGGTTTGCCGCGCGCGCGATATCGACCTGACTGCCAGGCGACTTGAGTACCACCACCGCGTGCACTCGCTCTTCACCATTGAGCTTGATGCCGACGACCGCAGATTCGGTGACGTCAGGCAGATTGTCGACAACCCTCTCGACATCTTCGGGGAACACGTTGAGTCCTTCGGGGGTGACGATAACCTCCTTTTTCCGGCCATGGACCTCTAGCCGGCCCTCCCCGTCGAGCGTGCCTAGGTCGCCCGTATGGAACCAACCGTCCTTGAAGGCCGCCGCGGTTTCTGCCGCCGCTCCGAAATATCCGGCAGTGACGTTGTCTCCTCTGACTAGGATTTCTCCATCTTCCGCGGTTTTGACCTCAACCCCGGCGATGGGAGTTCCGACCGACCCACGTCGTGTCTTGAAGGGGTGATTGAGCGTTACGATCGGTGCCGTTTCGGTCAGGCCGTAGCCTTGGACAACCAGAAATCCCAGACGTGACCAAAATGCTTCAAGTTCCGGGTCCAGCGGTGCAGCGCCCACGACAAAACACCAAAACTTCATGCCGAACAGGCGGTGAACTCGGCGGTAACGCCACCAGCGTCTGGTGACGTGTTCGGAACGTGCCGACGGTTGTCCTGCCTCCGGTACGATCTGTAGGACGTGTTCGCGAAGCACGTCGAGGATCTTCGGTACGCAAACCAGCACTGAGATTCGGCGGCTCCGAATCTGGCGCACGATGGCCGAGGGGCTATATCCCCGCATGAAGATGCAGACTCCTGGAAGCATCGGCGGGACGAACGTGGACAACGCCTGCCCGAACATGTGGCTCAGTGGCAGCAGGTTGAGAAAACGCAGCGGGTAGAAGGGCCGCCCGTATTTCCGATACTTCAGAACTTCACGTTCAACGGGCACGATATTTGCCAACAGGTTCCGGTGCGTGATGATCACGCCCTTCGGTTCGGAAGTGGCTCCCGAAGTGAAAATGATTTCCGCGAGGTCATCCTTGTTGGCTCTGTGTTCAAATGCTTGGCTTTCTGTAGGGTTCGCCGACCCTGGTGGCGCCGCGAGTTCGGACAAACGCCAGATTTCGAAGTCAAGATCTGGCGGTACGATCACCTCATCACCTACGAGTAACAGCCGCGCGTCAACAAGGGCCGCCACCTTTCGCAGGAAGTCAGGCGATGCCCGGTAATCGATCGGCACGGCAACCACGCCTCGGAGTAGACAACCCCAGAACGCGATGATCCACTCCGGTCGGTTCTCTCCCCAGAGCAGTGTTTTCTCGCCGGCACCGATGCCGGCCGAGACGAGCCGCGCGGCGAAATCAAACGCGGCTCGGCGTACCAAGTCGTAGCGAAAATGCCGCACCCGGTACCCGTCGTCATGTATAAGGAACTCGGAGTCCGAGCGCATCCGCTCGTCGAAGAAGTCGAGCAGCGTTTCCCGCTTCATGAACGCATTATGGAAGGAATACTGCGCCTGACCAATGTTGTCTGCCCTTCGTCTTGAAGAGTCTCACGATTGCCGGTCGTTCCGACCGCTTCTCGGGGACGGCCCGCTCGTCCGTTTCACTTGCGTGGTTGGTGGCGTATGTCCGTGGCGCTACCGGAGAGGAAGTGAAGACCGAGAACGCGCCCGGACAACCTCTGTGCTAGCGAGCCGGCGTGGCGTCGCACTTTGGAGATTCCGTGTCGATTTCTGCAATGCCAGACCAGTCAGTTGAATGAGGCGCCTATGTTGAACGCCATCCTCGTCATGCGAGGCGAGCCCGGCTCGGTATCGGTGGCTTCCACTGGGCTGATGGCGAAAATCCTTATGTCTAGGGAAAGTGCTAGCCCCGGGCGCACGAACCATCTCGCGCCTCCACCGTAGTTCAGCGTACCAGCGCTCCGCTGTTCCGGCAGGGTCGGTTGGTCCTTGTAGACTGTCATTCGCGAGGTTCCCAGCCCTCCGCTCAAGTAACTCCAGCCATCGCCATCGCCGAAGTTAAACGACAATTGTGGCGACACGGCAGTGAAACGGGTCTTGACTGTCAGACCGCGGGAATACTGCTCGCCATTCTCTAAGGTTTTGCTCGGTGCGGTGAACAGAGCAGACGCCCCTACGCCGAATGTGATCCCACGCCACTTAAGGACGTAGACGTGCCCTCCGACATCGAGCCCGAGGCCCCATGCGGAAAGCTGCCCCGGATGGAGTCCGCGGTTGGTAGCCAGTTCCGTGACCTGTCCCACGCTGACGAAGGATCCTCTGGCGTCGACAACATACGGACCAATAGGTCCTGGGTCCTGTGCCGAGGCTGGTCCACTCCCGCCGGCAAGCAGCAGGATGGTGACCCCGAACGTCAGGACTCTTCGTACGGGAGGTATCCGGAAGCGCACCACACCGGGAGTATACCGTTCGTATCGTGCCCCTACAGTTTGCTATGAGAGTTCACGTGGCGAGCCGCAGCAGAGCCCCTAGTCATTACCTGCCCAGGCCCAGCCGCTATACTGCTTCGGTCGATTATGGGTGTATTCGTGTCACTCCAGGCGATCGAAGAGGCCGCAGACCGGATCGGCGGAGTGGCTCGAAAAACGCCGCTTGTACCGTTGGTCCTCGAGGGCCACGGGCCAGTACTGGCCAAGTGTGAGAACTTGCAGTCGGGCGGCGCATTCAAGATACGCGGTGCCCACAACTTCATCGCCCAACTCAGCGATGCGGAGCGATGTCAGGGGGTTATCACCTATTCATCGGGCAATCATGGACAGGCGGTGGCGCTGTCGGCCGGTGTGGTCCGTGTGAAGGCGGTTGTAGTTATGCCGACGAACGCGCCAGGTATTAAGGTGGACGGTGCTCGGGCACTCGGCGCTGAGGTGCTCTTTGAAGGGGTGACATCAGCCAGTCGCAAGGCTCGGGCGGAGTCGGTCGCCGCCGAACGGGGGCTTCGGATGGTGCCGCCGTTCGATGACCCATGGATCGTTTCGGGGCAAGGGACCGTGGGACTTGAGATCCTGCGGGAGTGTCCGGATATTTCGAGGGTTCTTGTGCCGGTCGGCGGTGGCGGCCTACTGGCGGGAACCGCGACGGCGATCAAGTTGCAGCGACCAGACGTCGAAGTCATTGGGGTTGAGCCCGTAGGGGCGGCGAAGATGCGGGACTCACTGGCGGCCGGCCGACCGGTCACACTGGACCACGTGGCCAGTATCGCCGACGGGCTCATCCCTGTGCGGCCGGGGGACCTTACCTTTGAGCATGTCCGTCGGTTTGTCGATGACGTTGTGACGGTGGACGACGATGTCATCACGAATGCGGTGCTGCGGCTCTTCAGACGGGACAAGCTCGTCGTCGAGCCCAGTGGAGCCGCCGCGGTGGCCGCCCTTATTTCTGGCACGGTGAAACCGGTTGTCGGTAACGACAGGACCACGGTGGTGGTTCTGAGCGGAGGGAACATCGGCCTCGACTTGCTCGCGCGGCTTGCCGGGTGCGCAGACCGGCCGGCGGGCGATACGGTCGTGCGAGATGATGAGTGAGGTTTAGTCCTTACTCTGGTGTCGCGCCGTCAATTATCGTTTCGGCGGCGGCGATCGCTCCTTCCAGGGCGGTGACCTGTCCGTCGAGCTGCTGTTCGTACACGGCTTTCAGGATTCGGCCGATCTCCGGCCCCGGTCGCAATCCGAGGTCGAGCAGATGGCGACCGAGGAGCAATGGAGCTGGTGGAGCGTGTTCGACCCCTAACGCGTGCGCCCGCTCTAGGAACCAGTCCATCGCCGAGCAGTCAAATGTGCCACCCCTTCCCAGGCAGTCTGATTTGGCTAGACGAGCCAGCAGCTCTAGATCGACCTTCCTGGCCAGTCGCCGGAAGGCACCGTCTCCGACGACTCCGGTACTCTTGTGCCACATACCCGGCTTCAGGTGCTGAGCGACCATCCCGATCACTTGATGGCGAACGTCATATCCGTTCATAGAGTGCACGTTCAGGCGGTCGAGTAGGGCGTGGGTCGGTTCGACGCCGGCTTCTTCATGGTTACGGGAGCGAATCCGACCGTCGATGAATTCGGTGGTGGTTGGTTTGCCTAGGTCGTGACAAACGGCGCCGAGCATCAGTGCCATTTGTTGCGGGTAATCAAGGTCGTCGATTCGGCTACGTGCCTGATCGATAACTTGCAGCGTATGCACCCAGACGTCGCCTTCTGGGTGCCACTCTAATTCCTGCTCGCACCCAACTAGCGCTTTGAGTTCTGGGAAGAGCTTATCGAGGATACCAAGCTCTTTGGCGAGTTCGAATCCTCGCGAGGGGCGCTCCGAGAGGAGGAGCAGTTTCTCCAACTCGCCACACACCCGTTCCGCCGGGAGATCATCCAATAACGTTTGTCGGCAAATCTCTTTCGTGGTCTCGTCAACTCTGAGACCAAAGCGTGCCACCAATTGCAACGCCCTTAAGACTCTGAGGCTGTCGTCACCGAAGGTGTGGGGGTCGACCACCCGGAGCAGCCGCTGCTCGAGGTCATTTTTCCCGCCGTACGGATCAAGGTAGTTGTCGTTGAGAGGGTCCCATGCGATCGCGTTGATCGTGAAATCACGTCGTCTGGCCGCCTCCGCAATTGGCAAGTAAGGATCGCCTTTTACGGTGAAGCCACGATGACCGAGACCGCTCTTCGACTCTGTTCTGGGCATGGAGACATGCACGGGACCGACCTTGTAGACCGTGAAGTTCTTGCCAACTGCGTTGACCGGTCCCAGCTCGGCCAGCAATTCCCGGAGTCGGTCTACTGCGATTCCGTATACCTCGAGATCGATGTCCTCTGAGGCGAGGCCCAGGATTCGGTCTCGGACCCAGCCTCCCACGAACAACGCATGGCCCCCTTCTTCTCGCGTTCGTTTCGCGATCGCTGAAGCGAACTCGTACTCAGTCATGGGTTTGCTTCATTAGGACTCTTACTATCGGGCCAATCGGAATCCGTAGTCGGTGTAGCGGAATGACGGGTCGAGGCTGCTGCGCGCTGCCGTGCGGTCAATCGTCAGTGCATGCCTCCAGGCACCGCCCCGTGACGCTCGTCGACGTCCTTCCGGCGGACCAGAAGGGTTGAGCGTGGGGGGCGCCTCGTAGAAGTAGCGGTCGTACCAGTTTGAGCACCACTCGTGGATATTGCTGGTTATTCCGAAGAGCCCGAACCGGTTCGGTTCTCCCAGGGTCACGGCCCAAGGACCCTCGAGTGGACCGCGTCCATTGTTAGGGACCCAGGCCGGGATTTGGTTGCCCCACGGATATCGCTGACCATCGGGTCCACCGCGTGCTGCGCGCTCCCACTCTGCTTCCGTGGGGAGCCTGACGGGGGTGCCATGCTGGGAGTGCCAAACGCAATAGGCCTGCGCGTCAAACCAGCTGACACCGACCACCGGCTGGTCTCGCAGGTGGAAGGCGGGATTGTCCCATTCCCTGGGCGGTTCGTGTTCTGTATCTCTGAGGAATAACCCATACTCGTGACGCGTGACCGGGTGAATGGCCATTTCGAACGTGTCTATCCAGGTCCAGTGCACGGGTCGCTCGGTCTTGTGGCCCTCGTCACTTCCCATGCGGAACCACCCACGGCGGATGCTGACGAACTCGGACATTAACGAGATCTTGGCACGGATTGTTCCCATTGACTCCACACGACCTGTCCCAACAGCTCCGGTAAACGCTGATATCATTGACAATCCGGCCTCGACGGGAGACAAATCGTCTAGTTTTCAGGCTGGGTCATTTCTGCGAATGGAAAGCTCAGTGAGGCGCTTGGTCCGGTCGTGGCTTTTGGTGGTTGTCGTCGTGACCGCGTCCACCGGCTGTTCGTTACGGTCGATGGCGGTCAACGCCATCGTGCCGACATTGGCGAACCCGGACGTGTACCTCTCAGAGGAAGATCCCGAGTTGGCCCGGGATTCATTGCCGTTTCTTCTCAAGACCATCGAATCCATTTTGGACGCGGAACCTGAGCAGGACCAGGCGCTGGTGTTTGCCTGTAGCGGGTTCACGCTATACGGCAATGCGTTCCTTCAGGTTGATGCCGATTTGGCGGAATGGGACGATTACGGACGCGCGCTGGAATTGCGTGATCGGGCGGCGGCCTACTATGTGCGGGCTCGAAACTATTGTCTCCGTAGTCTCGAGTTGAGATATGACGGCCTCGCCGAGGGGTTGCGTCAGGACCCGACAATCGCACTGACGGTGACCGACGGTGATGACGTTGAGGTCCTCTATCTACTGGGCGCCGCGTGGGGCCTGGCGATTTCTAACACGATGTTGCCGGAACTGGTCGCCGACCTACCGGCGGTGCGCGCTCTGCTGGCCCGAGCGCTTGAACTCGACGAGGATTACAACCGCGGAGCCGTCCACGGGGCACTCATCATCTTGGAATCGTTGCCGGCCGAGGTGGGTGGGTCACCCCAACGGGCGAGAGAGCATTTCGACCGCGCGGTGGAGTTGTCCGATGGGTTGGACGCGTCGCCCTACGTGAGCTACGCAACCGGGGTGCTGCAACCGAGCGAGGAGCGTGCCGAGTGGGAACGACTGCTTCGGTTGGCGCTTGCGGTCGATCCTGACGAGGACACCAGCCTCCGGCTCTTGAACTTGATCAATCAGAGGCGGGCACAGTCCCTGTTGGACCACGCCGACGAACTGTTTTTCGATCCGGCGAACACCGAGGAGGTTCGTCCATGAATTTTCGATCCCTCGTTATCGGGTCAGCGGTCTCGTTGGCCTCAGTTACGCTGCTCGCTCAGCGGCCACAGACCATCCAACTTGGGTCGATTCTACCGGTCAATTCGGTTTATGACCGCGGCTTGAAACAGATGGCCGCCGATATTCAAAGGGACACGGATGGGCGTGTGCGGGTACGCGTTCAATCCGGGGGGGCAACGAACGAGGCGACGTTAGCTCGGCGGCTTCGCGCAGGACGCCCCCAAGCTGCTGTCCTCGTCCAGCCGAGCGAGGTCGCAGAGGCCTTCAACGTACTGGGCGTCCCATTTTTCTTCGAGTCGCTCGACGAGGCGTTCCACGTTGTTGAGAAGCTGACTCCAACCTTTGAGGAGGCGCTGGCCGATGAGGGATTGGTGCTGCTCAATTATGGTTTTGGTGGCTGGCTCCACTTTTTCACCGCCGACCGCGTTGAGACTTTGGAGCAGCTGAAAGAGACGAAGATCTTCACGACGGCAGGCGACGAGGAAATGTTGCAGTGGTACAAGCAGAATGGGTTCGATCCGGAACCGTTGGCGGTTACCGACGTGCTGTTGGGGTTGAGCACCGGTCTCATTAACGCATATCCAAGTCCCCCCTATACGGCGTTGCTGTTGGGATGGTACGACGAAGCCCCGTTCATGGTCGATGTGCCGCTGGCGCCGTTCCTAGGGGTCACGGTGGTGACGGAACGGGCTTGGGGGCGCATTAGCGATGAGGACCAGCAACTCATTCGTGCCTCGGCGAAGCGGTTCGAAGACACTCTGCGCCGGGATGCGCCTGCTCAGGAGCGTTCGTCTATCGATGAAATGAAAGCCAGAGGGCTCACGGTGGTCGAACTCGATGAGGGGGTCAAGGCGTCGTTCCGAGAGACGGCGGACCGGATGACGGCGTCTTGGCGTGGCACCATGATTCCATCCGATGTCTACGACCTTGCGGTTCGAGAGCGAGATGCCTTCCGTGCTTCCCGGTAAATGCATGCGCGATCTTCGCCACCATCTATGAGTGATAGCACGGTCGTCGAGGCCGCAGGCGCGCGGCCGGTCATGGTCCGCGCGTTTCGTGGTGTCGAAGAACTGGTCGCCAATCTGGCGTTGGCGGTGATGGTGTTGCTGCCCATGGCCGAGATCGTGGTCCGGCCGTTCTTCTCGGGCGGTATTCCCGGGTCTATCTCTTTTGTTCAGCATCTCACCCTATGGGTAGGCTTCCTCGGTGCGGCGCTCGCCGCACGGGATGGCAAGTTGATTGCGCTGGCGACGGCGACCTTTATTCCCGCGGGACGTGCGCGGCAGGTGACCGAGGTGTTTGCTGCGGTAGTGGGTACCACTGTGTCGGCTGTACTGGCCGCCGGTGCCTACGAGTTGGTGCTCTTTGAACTGGAAGACGGCAACACCATCGCGGCCGGGGTGCCCGTGTGGCTTGCGGTTGCGGTGATTCCTGTGTCGTTCACTCTTATCGCCTTACGCTTGGTCTGGCGCGCTTCGCCAAGCTGGGGTGGCCGGACGGTTGCGGCGCTCGGGATCTTCATCGGCTACTGGCTTGGGACTACCGACGGGGTGCTGGCGTCAACGCCCTCGTGGCCGTTGCTTTCGATTGTGGTGGTGGCGGCGGTCCTTGGTGCGCCGATATTTACTATTCTTGGCGGCGCTGCGGTGTTGCTGTACATGGGTGACGGCGACCTGCCGGTGATCGTTGCCATCGAGACCTACGGGCTGAACACCTCACCTCATCTGCCGGCAATACCGCTGTTCACGTTGGCCGGTTTTGTTCTAGCCCAAGGAAACGCGTCGGAACGATTACTGCGCGTGTTTCGGGCCGGAGTCGGCTGGATTCCGGGTGGCACCGCCATTATCTGTGTCGTGCTTTGCGCGTTCTTTACGGTGTTCACCGGTGGTTCAGGGGTCACAATCCTCGCGCTCGGCGGGTTGCTGTTCCCGGCACTGCTGAAAGACGGATACCGCGAACGTTTCTCGCTTGGTCTACTGACCGCGTCTGGGTCGCTCGGCCTGCTCTTTCCCCCCGCAATGCCACTCATCCTGTATGCCATCGTTGCGCAGGTGGCACCTGACGATCTATTCGTGGCCGGCATTGTGCCCGGTGTTCTGTTAGTTATGCTGGCTGCCGCCTGGGGTGTCCGCGAAGGATTGATTACCGGTGCCGGCCGCCGAAAGTTCGTCGGACCAGAACTGCGTTCGGCTCTATGGGAAGCGAAGTGGGAGCTGAGCATTCCTTTCGTCGTCCTGGGAGTGCTGTTTAGTGGGTCGGCCACGTTGGTTGAAACGGCGGCCTTTACCGCACTATACGCTGCGATTATCCAGGGTGTGGTCCATCGAGATTTCACGCTCGGTCGGGGGCTTCACCAAGCGTTTAGCGAGTGCGTGGTTCTGGTCGGGGGCGTGCTGATCATTCTCGGAGTGGCGGTCGGGTTTACTGCTTACCTCTACGATGCGGACGTTCCATTTCGGCTCGTGGACTGGGCGGAGGAGAACGTCGGATCGAGGCTGATGTTCCTGCTCGGCCTCAACATATTCCTGTTACTGGTTGGCTGTGTGATGGACATTTTCTCAGCCACGTTCGTGGTGGTGCCGTTGATCGTGCCGGTGGCGGAGCAGTTTGGGGTGCACCCGTTACATCTCGGTATCATCTTCATCGCGAATCTGGAGTTGGGGTTTCTCACACCCCCAGTCGGTCTGAATCTGTTTCTGGCTTCATATCGATTCGATCGGCCGCTACTGGATGTCTACCGGGCCTCCATGCCGCTGTTGGCGATTCTGGGGTTTGGTGTCCTAATCATCACTTATGTACCATGGCTGACCTTGGGGCTGGTCGAATGGCTTGGACGTATCTGACGTATCTACAGGCTGATGCTGGTGGGTCTGATGCTTCCGGGTGGGGCGTTCTTGGGCGTCGAATCGGAGGGAATGCGATGCGGAAACGAATGTGGTGGGTTGTCGCGACCTTGTCGGTGACGGTGGCGGCGATCGGATGTAGTGACCCGGAATCGACGACGCAGGTGGTCGAGCCGGCTGTGACGTTGGGTGACACCGATAACGGAGAGAGGCGCCTGACGAACCTCCGGCAGCTCACTTTCTCGGGTGAGAACGCCGAAGCGTATTACGCGTTTGATGGCAGCCGTCTAATTTTCCAGACGAGACGTGAGGGAGTCCCTTGCGATCAGATTTACACGATGGAACTGGATGGGACGGACGCCCAGATGGTCAGTTCTGGGGACGGGCGAACCACCTGCGGGTACTTTTTTCCGGACGGCGAATCGATCGTCTATGCGTCAACACATCTCGGTGGTGTCGAATGCCCACCGGAGCCGGGGTTTGAGATGGGGTATGTCTGGCCCGTCTATGACAGCTACGACATTTTTTCGGCGAATCCGGATGGGTCTGGATTGACCCGGATTACGGACGAGGAAGGCTATGACGCCGAGGCGACCGTCGGTCCGGATGGACGCATCGTGTTCACTAGCGTTCGCGATGGCGACATGGAAATCTACTCTATGAACGGCGACGGCTCCGATGTTCGACGGTTGACGAACAGCCCGGGACCGGATGGGGGACCATTTTTCTCCGCGGACGGAAGCAAGATCGTGTTCCGAGCTCGGGCGATCGAGTCGGGGCCAGAGCTAGACGATTACCGGTCGCTGCTCGATCAGGGCCTGTGGCGGCCGACATCGCTGGAGATCTTCGTGATGGATACCGATGGCGGCAACCGCCGCCAGGTGACCGACTTGGCTGGCGCGAGTTTCGCGCCGTTCTGGCATCCGGACAACAATCGGATCATTTTTAGCTCCAATTGGCACAACCCGGAAGGGCGGAACTTCGACCTCTTTATCATTGGCGAAGATGGCACGGGACTTGAGCAGGTCACCTTCAACGACACTTTCGACGGGTTTCCGATGTTTTCCCCGGACGGCAGTGAGCTCGTGTTCGCGTCAAACCGAGACGCACGCGCGGAGGGTGACACCAACGTGTTCATCGCCGATTGGTCGGAGTAACGGGTTCACCTAGAGCGACTTCAGGTTGGATACTGTTCTTACCCTCTTGCGCGATCTGGTCGCGATTGACTCCGTTAACCCATCGCTGGTGCCGGGCGCTGCTGGGGAGGCCGCCGTCGCCGCTCGGGTTGCTGGAGCGCTTCGCACCGCCGGACTCGACGTCGAGGTTTCTGAAGTTGCCCCTGGCCGGTCGAACGTGGTGGGAGTACTTGAGGGACGAGCGTCGGGACGTACGTTGATGCTGTGTGGCCATTTGGACACCGTAGGCGTCGAAGGGATGACCGCGCCGTTTGATCCCGTTGAGCGCGACGGGCGTCTCTACGGTCGCGGGGCTCAGGACATGAAAGGTGGTGTGGCTGCCATGGTCGATGCGGTGTCCTCACTCGCTGCCGGGGGCATGCTGCGTACCGGCCGCGTGATAGTGGCAGCCGTAGCGGATGAGGAATTTGCCAGCGTCGGTGCCGATGCGTTGGTGCGGGAGTGTACGGCCGACGGCGCTGTGGTGACGGAGCCGACGGACCTGACCCTCGCCACCGGCCATAAGGGGTTTGAGTGGGTCGAGGTGGAAACCCGTGGCCGGGCTGCGCATGGAAGTCGGCCAGGAGAGGGCCTGGATGCGATTCTCCGGATGGGTCGGGTGTTGGCCCGGTTGGAAGCGATCGACGCTCACCTTAGGACACGACCGATGCATCCACTGCTCGGGACGGCGTCGCTGCACGCGTCGACGATTTCGGGAGGGCGTGAGCTCAGCGTGTACCCCGATTACTGCCAGTTGCGGTTCGAGCGACGGACGATGACCGGTGAACCCGAACAGGTCGGGTTAAACGAAGTTCGGGGCGTGCTGGAGGAATTATGTGAGGCGGACCCGGAATTCGAGGCGGCAGCCAGACCGGTGTTCAGCCGCCCGTCGTACGAGGTGCCAGCAGACGATGGCGTTTGTCTCACCTTGTCGCAAGTGATGCGAGCACGTGACCTAGGTACTGACCCGACCGGTATGACGTACTGGACCGACGCCGCGATTCTCGGAAACGCGGGGATACCCACAGTATTGTTTGGACCCGCCGGAGCCGGGTTACACGGACCTGAGGAGTACGTCGACATTGACTCGGTTCGGGTCTGTCGAGACGTCCTCAAAGCGCTCGTCACGGAATATTGCTGACTCTCCGAGGGAGGACACGGAGGGCCTCAAGGTGTCCGATGACCGAACAGGCTTGTCGATGAGTTCGGAGGCTAATGGGTTAGAGGTTCGAGCCGCCACGATCACGTAGCAGGTGACGCAGACTCCGACCGTAGTAGCGCAAGACCTGGCGATCGCGAACCCGGTAACGTGCACCCTCAACCACGATAATGCCCCGGGTCGCGAGTGGCTCGGTCGCACGGTCGACGGCGTCCCGACCGCTTTCGACATCGAGATTCGCGTTCACGAGCCGCAGGGCGTCGAGTAACTGATCGATCCGGTCCTGAAGGTCCTGGCGGTGCATCGAGGGTCGAAGCGCTGCCGACAAGAGCGCGGTGGGGAGCACCTTGTAGAGCTTGCCTATTGCGTCTCGAGTGTGGCGCGTCAGTGTGACCAGGTCTCGTCGCGATTCGGGGTCGGCCTTCTCTAGCGGAATTGGCTGACCGAACGTCACGAACGCCCGTGACTCGTAGCCGACGGCGTACCGAACCATTTCGGCAACTTCTGCGGTGAAAGGGCGCTGGCGTCGTTTCACGCCCTGATGAGCCAGCGTCTGATCTTCGAGCACAAGGTCGTAGGCAATGGCTACCGGCATAATGACTGCGTCTGGATGCCGTGCGTGCATGACGGCTTGGAGCAGACCCGTTTTCAGCGACTTGAACTCACCGCTGTAGCTGCGTCCGCCTTCCAGATACAAAAACAGGTCGTGGCGATGCACGATCTCCGCGACATAGGCACGAAGTGTGGCCAGATAGGCGGGGTCACGAGAATTACGCCGTATCGGGATCGCCCCGGTGACATGACGATTGAGAAACCCCATTGCCCCATTGAATAGATTGATGCCGGCGGCGATGACCGGCGGTCGGATGCCGTTCTCATCGAGCACGAGTAGTTCCACTAGATAGTCGATGTGACTCTTGTGATTCGATGCATACACAACACGATTCGACCGCGTGGCGGCCCGAATTTCTTCCACCTGTTCGGGGTGGCGCAGCACCTTGCGCAGAATCGGGTAGAGGGGGTGTTTCAGGTTGCGATACACGGAGTATCGCTGGGTGGTCCGGAGTTCTTCCAGATAGGCCGAAATACGTTCTTGGGCTTGGTCAGGGGTTAACCCCGGGCCGCCGCGTAGGTATCGTGCTATTTCCTGACGCGACATCACAGCCTGCGTGATCTCATCGTCCACGCGCGGACTATACCATGTGCCAAATGGCCTACGGGGCGACTCCAACGCTCGTTGGTAGCCTAGTTACGGTTTGTTTTTGTGGCTCCTTTACAGTGTGTCGATTTTTCGCGCGTTGACCCTATAGGGAATCGTGTAGAATCCCGCTGTCTTGCCCGCGTCGCTACCACCATCGACGAGTCGTACCCGGCCCCTAGCGATTCCCCGGGCATTTACGATTCTATTACTTCTGTTCGGTTTCCTGGTTGGTGTCAAGGCTTTGGGAGCAGGCTTCAAGCTGCTCGGCGGCGATGCCATCGACGCGATCTTCGCGGCCACCGAGAATCCCTTCATGGGGTTAATTGTGGGCATTTTGGCCACGACGGTCGTCCAGAGTTCATCGGTTACGACGGCGATGATCGTTGGTCTCGTTGCCGCCCCGGAAGCAGCCTTACCGCTGTCGAATGCGGTGCCGATGATCATGGGGGCCAACATCGGAACGACCGTTACCGCGACGCTGGTGGCCTTGGCCCATATGGGGCGTCGGGAGGAGTTCGAACGAGCGTTCCCAGTGGCCGTCTGTCACGACGTCTTCAACTATTTGACGGTGCTGATTTTATTGCCCCTAGAGATGACGACGGGCTACTTGCGGCGAGCCGCCGAGACGTTGTCTGGCGTTCTTCAAGGGGTGGTTGGTTTCGACTACGAAAGTCCCTTCGCGGACGCGTTGTCGGCCGCCGTTGTCCCGATCGAGTTCATCGTGGCCCAGGTGTTCGGGGTGAGCCAGTTCCAAGGGGTTGCGATCATCCTCGTTTCCGGAGGGATCATCTTCACCACTCTGTTCTTACTGGTGAAGGTCATGCGGTCGTTGGTCCGGACCCGGGTCGAGGGTTTAGTGACGAACGCGCTTGGGTCGAGTGCCGTGCTGGCTATTTTAGTGGGTGTTGCGGTGACGGTGATGGTGCAGTCCAGCTCGATCACGACTTCGTTGTTGGTGCCTCTAGGAGCCGCCGGGCTGCTTAGGCTCGAACAGGCGTTGCCGATCACGATCGGCGCCAACATCGGCACGACAGTCACGGCACTGCTTGCAGCCCTCGCAGGGTCCGGGGTCAACGCCGGGTTCGGACTTCAGATTGCTCTGGTGCATTTCATGTTCAACCTGACCGGTCTGGCCGTCATCTATCCCCTGAAAGTGACGCGAAACATTCCGCTGCGGGCGGCCCGGTATCTGACCACCCTCGCGATCCGTTCCCGCAGGCTCACATTGTTGTGGGTCGCGGTCCTTTTTTATGGGGTACCCGCGTTGTTGTTGTTTTTAGACCGCGTAATGCGGTAGCGACTATATACGGTCGAACGAAAGAGAAGGTTCTGTTCCGGGATCAATCACGGGAGGTTGTTACATGCTACGCGCACTTCTCGGCATTCTTCGCACCCACGACCCGCTGCAGGCGATTGGCGAGTGCTTCGAGCGGATGCTGACGCTCACCCTTGAGATGACGCTGTCGGCGGGCGAGATCGCCTTCGGCGGCGATGCCAGCCCGGCGCGTCGGACCAAGCTCTATGAGCACGACGTCGAGGTGAACCAGTTGGAGCGGGCCATTCGCAAACAGGTGGTGGCGCACCTATCCATTCCCGGTTCCCGCGTCGACGTGCCGCATTGTCTCCTGTTGATGAGTTTAGCCAAAGATGTGGAGCGGCTCGGTGACTACGCGAAAAATCTTTCTGAGCTCGTCGAGATTCAGCCTGGGGCATGGGCCGAAGACAAGGTCGTCGGTGAGCTGCAAGAGATCCGAAGTGGTGTCGAAGCTGCTTTTCGGGCGACCTCAGAGATTTTCCGTTCGTCGGATCGCGAGCAGGCGATGCAGATGATTCGACAAGGGAGAGATATTGCGCATCGGTGTGATGTGCTGATCACGCGCGTTGGCCAGGCCGGCTATGACGGACAGACTACGACGGTTCTAGTGTTAGCGACCCGCTTCTACAAGCGGATTGGTGGTCATGTCCTCAATGTGCTCTCGAGCGTGGTAATGCCGCTCCACAAGATCGATTATTACGATGAAGATGAGGTCGATGAATCGAGGTCGGTGCAGGACGACAGCGTCGTCGGATGATCACAGGAGGGTTCATCGAGGGAGGCGGAGTCGCTACTTGACGAGGACTGTGCGTCTCGGCTGTGATGGGGGTATCAGCACCACTCGGGTTTGTCGGCGCGAGTGTTGTCAGACTGTGGTCACCGGTGACGAAATGTGTTCCCATCGTGCTGGTTACTAGGACGGAATGGCCAGGAATGGTCTGGTTCGTGAAGGCGCACGGCGACCCGCTGACTGCCATTCATCGGTTTCTCGTTTTTCTTTTTTG
>Ga0310342_100000480_pt1 | contig 22334 bp, 17 predicted proteins | sample S15DNA20500_MG_FD_206155 | JGI IMG/M metagenome (GOLD analysis project Ga0310342, IMG submission 206155) | Marine microbial communities from station ALOHA, North Pacific Subtropical Gyre - S1503-DNA-20-500_MG | ecosystem: Environmental > Aquatic > Marine > Oceanic | place: Pacific Ocean: North...
AGACGCCGATGAGCCGGGGAAATATCCTGCCGCGCTCAGGCGCAACGTCTCGTTCCCGGCCGTCGCAAGAGAGCTGAACGCTTCACACAGGAGGTCGAGACCTTTCTCGGGGCCGAGCCTGGCAAGATAGCCAATCATGAGAGCTCCATTCCGCGGGCCTGGTTTTTTCGCAGAGTGTCCATCGAGAGGCACTCCGGGCAGAACAACGGCAACCTTGCTTTCCTCGATGCCGTATTTCGCGCAGACCATTTCCCGGTAGAAGGCGCTTACGGCGAGCATTCCATCCAGCTCGTTGGCCCGGGTCCGGATCTCTTCGATGCAATCCGTTCTGTACGGCTCCGCCAGCCCTTCGATGAAATGGTCCTCGGACTGCAGGGAGCAGACAACCGGGATCCCCAGCTCCTCCCGCAGGCGCCGGGCCAGGCCAACAAGAAGAACATTGGAGAGGTGAACAATGTCCGGCTTCAGCTCGTCCCGGAGCCACTCCAGCAACTCATCGATCTCTCTGGCCTGGTTGCCCTCTTCGCCCTTGAGCATCGAATGCGTAAGGGGGCCGAGCCTGGAGGCTTCGGTGCCCGCCCCCACCGCGCCCAGCAATTTATCCACGGCGCCGGAAGACAGCATCCGGTCCAGCACAGGTCTTGGCTTTCTCATGTAGGGGAGATGCTGCTCGAGGTAGGCCCGGACCCCGTTAAAAAACACAGGCCCATTCCTGGTCTCTTCACCCTGGGGCAGGTCAGTGCGAAGCGGCGTATAGATCGGCACCAGCACCAGCTCTTCGCCAAGGCCACGAATCGCGAGGGCAAGGGCATGGTCCCGAAGGCAATTCCCGCAATACATTCCGGCCGCCCCGGCGGCGATGTAGGCGATTTTCACGACTGGCAGCACGGCTTCATTTGGAGCCGCCCTTTGCGCCTGGATTGAGTTCAAAGCAGTAAACCAGGCCGCTGTCACAGCCGATCACCATGCGCCCTTCGGCAAGCGCTGCGGAGGCGACAAAGGAGCCGTCCCCCTCGAAGCTCCAGACCTTCTTCCCGGTCGAGAGCTCGAGCATGTAAATGTTCTTGTCGGAGGACCCGCAGATGACCCTCTCCCCGGCGATCACAGGAGAGCTCTCCACCCTGGACCTGGTGGAAAAGGTCCAGGCGGCTTTCCCGCTGGCGCGATCGATTCCATGGATAAGCTTGTCTCTCCCCCCGGCCACCACCATCCTGCTGTCGATCGCCACCGAGGCGTAATACGGAAATCGTCTGCGGGGATGCGTGTAAGACCAGAGTTCCTTGCCTGACCTCCAGTCTACTCCCTTCACCTGGCTGCCGTAGGTGCCGACGAAGAGCTGATCTCCATCGACAGCCGGAGAGGCGGCGGTATTCTCCCCCAGTTCCATCTGGCTGACCTCCTTGCCGGTCTTGACGTCAATGACTCGGAGCAGGCCATCGCAGCCGGCCACAAAGGTCCTGCCATCGCTGATCGCGGGGCTGCAGTGAACCGGCGCTCCCGTCTCCACCGTCCACAACGGTTTTCCCCCGGCGCAATCAAGACAGTAGAGATTCCCATCGTAGGAGCCTATGAGAAGCGCGCTTCCGAAGAAATTCACGCTCGAGAGGAGCTCCGCCCCTCCCTCTGTCTCGTGCTTCCAGATCTCCTTGCCTGTGCCGGCATCGAGGGCGTGGACGAAACCGAAATCATCGCCGAAAAATACCCTGTTCTCTTTAATCCCGGGCGACGAACGGATCCCTGCCTTGATCCTGTGCTCCCAGAGAAGCTTACCCTTCTTGTCCTCGACATCCAGGGCAAGAGCGCAGACTCTCCCATCTACTCCGGCCACAAATACGACCCCGCCGGAGATCGCGGCCGTCGCCTCCACCGCGTCTCCCATATCAAAGGCCCAGGCGAGCTTCGGCTTGTCCGCGGGCGTTACCTTCCTGTAGCCGGCCTGGCGCTGCCCGCCCCTGAAGACCTCCCACTGTGGAGCTGTTTCTTTCCCGGCAGCACCCCCGTCAGCCGAAGCCCCTGCATCCCTGCCCTCGATCGCAGACGGCTTCTTGCCGTCGGCCCGGGCCCTCCCCTTGTCCATAGGCGACAGCGAGAGCAAAAAGATGGACGATGCCAGGAGCAACCCACCTCCTGCGAATCTCAATGCCGGGATACGGGGCGTGCTCACTTTTATCGATCCTTCCTTCTTGAATTCAAGCCAGGGGCGCTTCATCTATCGATGAAAATCAGAACGCGCCCCGGTAGATCTCGGAAAAAACCCCAGGAGTCGCGTCCTCGGGATTGAACTGGGCCGTCCATTGACCGGCGGCCTCGGAGGACATCAAAGGGATGTCCTCCTGCTTTACTTTGCAGTCAGATAAGCGCTGAGGCAAGCCGCTAAGTTTCCGAAATTCTTCCAGGCGAACGGCAAGGGCCTCTCCGCCGCCCTCATCATCGCCTGCCAGTCTGCCGTAATCATCTCCGCAGACCCTGGAGTTGAGGCGGACCACCGCAGGCAGGACCAGGGCGACAGCCGCCCCGTGAACGATGCCGTAGTGAGCGGTGAGCGGATTGGCTGCTGAATGGGCGGCCCCCAGCATCGAGTTTTCGATGGCCAGTCCGGCAAGGCTGGCCCCCAGCTGCATGGCAGTCCTCGCTTCGATGTCATCAGGGCTCTCCAGCACACATTTAAAGCTCCCGCTGAGCAGCTGCCAGGCCCCGAGAGACAGTTCCATCGAGAGCTCGGTCCTCTTGCGGGTAACGTAGGATTCCACAGCGTGAGAAACCGCATCGATGCCGGTAGCTGCCGTCACCTGCAGGGGCTGGGTAACCGTGGTAAGGGGATCCAGGATAGCCGCCTTGAAGGCCGCGCGCTTGTCGCCACATGCCATCTTCTGATGGGTATCCTTGTCTGAGATAAGAGCGAAAGACTGGGTCTCGCTCCCGGTCCCGGAGGTCGTTGGGACCGCGATCATCGGGAGCATCTCTGCCGTAGCCTTCCCTACGCCATGATAGTCAGAGATCTCACCGCCGCAGCTATAGACGAAGTTGATGCCCTTGGCGCAATCCATGGCGCTTCCGCCTCCGAGCCCGACGAGGAGGTCGGGCTCAAACTGCCGGGCAATCTCCAGGCCCTGGCTGACATGGGCCGTGGTCGGGTTCTCCTCAACTCCATCGTAGAGTTCGACGGCCAGTCCCGCCGCGCTGATGGAGTCCATTCCAAGCTGGGTGTGGCCCGCGGAAACCACGCCGCTGTCGGAAACGACAAGCACCCTGCTGCCTCCGTATTCCACCGCCAGCTTGCCGAGCTGGAGCAGGCTGCCTGGGCCGGAGGCTATGCGTGTCGGTGAATGTTTATCGAGCAGTTCCAAAGACATGAAATGCGGCCTGCGCCCCTGGGGCGCCTCCCGTCCCGCCGGAAAAACCCGAATCATACCCGCGCCCCGCCGTGAATAACAGGGATAGGGTGTTCCCGGGATTTCGACTCGCGGTCAATAAACTCCGACCACGACGTTCTGCTCAAGGCTGCCGAAGGGCCTGACATCCCGTACCCCATCCCATGGATAGGCGGCGATCGGTTCCGATCGGCAGGCCTCGTCCCGCTCCAGGAAGCCCGGAACGAAAAATTCACGGGTGAGGGTGGTCAGCCTGACCCTGCCAAGCTCGCCGTATTCAACCGTCCTAGCCGGAGACTCCGGATCGACAACCTGCAGGACAGCCCGCGGTTGTGGAGCGAAATAGGTGATGGCGTAGCCCTCGCCGGGAACATAGGGCCGATTACAGGCAAGCCCCATGAGCGTATTGCCGTAGGTAGGAACGAAATCGACCCCGGGAACGAGCTCTTCTCGGGCCTTCCTGTGAAAGGCTTCGTCCATCTCGGTTCCACCGCAAAAGATCCCCGTAATCCCCAGCTTGGCAATGTCGACCTTCGCGCACAGGGCCTCGAGCAGCTTGGGGGTGGTGAACATACATTTTACGTTCGGATGAGACCTGAGGATGGTCAGGGCCTGGTCAACGACGTGCTCCTTGTAGGCCTGGGCTCCCTCGACCCACCCCTTCCTGATGCATTTGACCACCCACCTGGGATCCATGTCGATACAGAAGGAAATGCCGCCGCGATGCTGGGCGAGGTGCTCGATTGCCAGCCTGAGACGCCTGGGCCCCGTGGGGCCGAGTGAGATCCAGTCCGCCCCGGGAGGAAAGGTCTCGTCTGAAAGAGTCTCGCTGAAGAGTTCGTAATCTATGCGGAAATCCTCGCTGGAGATCCTGCTCTTGGGGACTCCCGTGCTGCCCCCGGTCTCGAAAATATAGACGGGCTTCCCCTCCATCCCTCCGGGTATCCAGCGCTCTACCGGGCCGCCCCGGAGCCACTCATCCTCGAATGCGTCAAAACGATCCAGGTCCGCGAACCCATTGATCTCCTCCCGGGGGTCCCAGGACAGCTTTGCCGCATATTCGAGCCAGAATGGGCAACCCGTCTCCGGACTGAAATGCCATTCAACGACCTCGCGAACCCAGGAGTCAAGCTCGGCCGCGGCCTGCTGGAGCTGATCAGGACTTGCTGGTGAACTTCTGGATGGATTGCTCAAGGGGGCCTGTCTTTGTCACTTTTTCTTTTCGGAGATCGCGAACAGGGTGGTGCGATTGGCGATATAGAGCACTCCATCCACGGCCACGGGCGTCGTATAGACCGAATTGTTCATATTGGTCTCACTGATGACCTTCATCTTCCTGCCGTGATCGAGCACCACGACATCTCCGTCCTCATCGCCGAGGTAGACCTTGCCGTCGATAACCGTCGGGGAGCCCCAGACGGCGGCGAGCATGTCGTAGACCCACAGAGGCTTTCCGGTCTTCTCATCAAGGCAGTGGAGGAAGCCGCTCAGGTCGGAGATGTAAAGAAGTCCATCGGCGACGGCCACCGTGGAGATCGTGCGCTTGAACTCTTCGCCGCCATAGTGCCAGAGCCCGGCCTTCCCGGTAACGTCACCGCTGGCGCCCTTGGCATTGATGGCGTAGAGGTGACCGATTCCCTCGCCATGCTCAGGATCCTGGCCGACCGCGAGGTAGACCGTATCCCCGAGGAAAACAGCGGTCGAGATGATGTTGTTGCGAGTGCCGAGTCCGCCGAGCTCCCACTTGGAATCCTTTGGATTCAGGTCGAACTTCCAGAGCAGGTCTCCATTGGTGGGCTTGTAGCTGTAGAGCCAGCCGTCTCCTCCGGGGAAGAGGACCTGCGGAACGCCCCCGGCGGCGCCATAGGTCGCGCACGACCACTGGCCATGCAGGATTCCCTCGCCGGGCTCGTTGCTTCCCCAGACCATCTCGCCCGTCTTCTTGTTGGCCGCCAGGAAGCTTGGCGCCCTGGGGTTCGGTATGGCGATATGGTCACGCTCTACCCCGTTGGAGGTCTCTACGAAGATCAGGTCACCGACAACCAGCGGCGAGCAGGTCGCCAGGTTGTGGGGGAAAACCCCGAATTCATTCAACATGTCGAGGATCCAGATGAAATCGCCATCGAGCTTGCTGGTATATTTTTCATCCTTATAGGGGCCGTCGTTTTCACCATCGAGAAAGCCCTCGACATCGGCGCAGACCAGCTCGCAGCGGTTGCTGATGTAATAGATACGCCCATTGTCGATGGCGGGGGACGAGCAGATCCCCTGCTCGGGCCAGTCATTCACCCTGCCCTGGCTGAGCTTGTCGTGCACGGCCTGCCAGAGGAGCTTTCCATCGGTGACGGAAAAACACATGACGTTTCCCTTGTCGCCGGCGATCTCGGGGTTCCTCTTGCCTTCGTTGTTGGTGCCTACAAAGATCCTGCCGTCAGCGATAGTCGGATTTCCGTAGCTCTGAGAGCCCAGGGGCGCCGTCCACTTGATGTTCTTCCCGGTTTCGACATCCCATTCAGAGGGAATGCCGCTGGCGAAGCTGTTGACCATATTACGCGAGACCTGCCCGCCCCACGTCGGCCAGCTCTCGGCGACGGCCTTCTTCTCCTTCTTTGCTCCCACCGGCTTTTCCGCCGGCGCATCGGCAACCGGAGAGCCTGGCGCTTTCGCCTCATCCTCCGTGGACTTGTCACCGGTGTTCAGGAACACCTCGCAGCCTCCTGCGATGACAGCGACAAGGACAACGAGGAGAATCATCGGCGGAAATCCACACCACCGGCTTTCTGTCTTTTCAATGCGCATCAAATCTTCCTTCATCAATGCCGCTGCGCGCGGTCAGGTTACTTATTCGCTGTTACGATAATGTTGTCGTAAAAAATTTCGCCGCCGATCTTCTTGTCGGTGCTGCCCGCGGAATAGGCATAGAGGCCGGGGGCTCCCGCCTGGTTGGGTGTGGAGTCTTCAACCTCCAGGGTCCAGCCCGCGGGCTCCTCGGTGCCCCTCTTCCAGACCTTGGCGCGAATGGTTGCCTTCCGCTCCGAGCGAGCCACTGTCATCTTGGCCGTATACCAGACCTTCGGATCCCATTTGAAACGGATCTTCTTTTCGATCCGGGGCATGGGAGACCAGGAGACTATTCTCACCCTCCCGCTGTTCCCGAGCAGGTCGAATCGGTACCGGCTCACAAAGAAGCCCATGTCAGGCAATTGAAATTTCTCCTCGGTTCCCATCATGTCAACCTGCATCGTGTAGCCCTGCTGCAAAGGGACGCCGAAATACATCCTCGCGAGAATGAACTTCGGCTTGTCCGACAGCTTCTTCAGGGCCTTGTTGCCATCGAGGTCGACAACCTTAAACTTTACCGGGCTGGCGCTGATCCAGCCCCCGGGCGCCGGGCCGAGCGAGCTGTTTTCGAAATCGATTTTAAGCGGGAGCCGGGGAACGACACGAACCCGGGCCGCGCCCTTCAGGCCTGCGTAGGATGCCGCCAGCATCCCTCCCTGGAAGGAGCGGCCCTTGGCGGCGGTCAATTTGCCTTCCGCATCCACCTTCGCATCAAGGCGCGCGGTGCTCCAGTCGGGCTTGCACTCTCCGATCAGGCGGCCACTGGAGTCAAAGAGCATCGCCTTGAACGACCGCGATTCTCCGGGGCGGAGAACGGTTTCGGCAGGCAGGATCTGAAGATGCGAAGCCTTGGCCCCGTCCTTGGCGGCGAGCTCGCTGACAGGCCATGGAAACGGGGCGGCGCCGGCACCGGCGCCGGCTTTTCCGATACAGTAAATGTGCTTCGAGGTGCAGAAATAGACCTTGCCCCGGGCGATGCAGGCCGACCCGTTGATCTCCATCGGACGGCCATCCTCGAGGGCGAACTTCTCCCGGCTGAGGGTCGAGGCTTTCTTGTCACCAAGCTGGAGGATCGAAAAATACCCGCTGACCTCTCCCACATAGAGCTTCCCATCGCCAACGACGGGAGAGGCCTTGAGCACCGTCCCCACATTGTGAACCCAGGCCTCTTTTCCCGTCTTCAGATCAAAGCAATGTATGTTGGCTGAATTGGCGCCGACGTAGAGATACTTGTCATCGGCGGCCGGGCTGGAGTAGCCGGCCGTCAACCCATCCTCGCGCCATACCTCGTTGGCCTTGGTGATGTCGCCGGATCCTGAAACCCTGAAACAGACCACCCTCCCCATGACAGGCTGCTTGGGGTCCGTATTGAACTGGCTTTCTTCGCTATGGCAGGCGTAGGCCAGGCCATTGTGGACCACGACCGACGCGTTCAGCCCACGCTTGGAGAGCCTGAAGGTCCACACCTTCTCGCCGGTGCGGGACTTCAGGCCGTAGATGTTGCCATCCGCACATCCGACGACAAGGAGCCTGACCCCATCAACCACCGCGACCGAGGGCATGGAGTAGGTCGTATCAAGGGGCGCGCCACCGGGTGCCGACCACCAGACCACCTTGCCGGTCAATTTATTGAGGGCCAGGTAGCGATGAGAGCCTCTGCCCTGGTTTCCCCAGGCCGCGTTCAGGAAGCTGATCACCACCCGGCCTTCATCTACCATGGGCGTGTGGGTTCGGCCGCCGTAGCCGGAGATCCTTCCGAACTCCTCTGTCAGCGAGTGACGCCAGACCTTCTTTCCGGCCTTGTCCAGGCAGACAAGGACTCCCTGCACTCCATGCACGATGACGTTGCCTGTTTCCGGATCGACACACGGATTCGACCATCCGACCCGTGTGGAGGGGATGTCCGTCAGGAAAATATTGAAGGCGTAGCGCCAGAGAATCTTGCCGCTCTCTCCATCGAGGCAGACGACCTCCTCCTGCCAGGTATCCTCTTTCCCCGTCAGGTGGAGCACATATATCCTCCCATCCCAGGCCACGGGTGCGGAGCGGGCTCCAACATCGTTCTTCCAGAGAAGGTTGTCGCCTTTCTGGGACCATTTTGCAGGGAGATTCTTTTCCGGTGAGAAGCCTCGCTGCCCCGAGCCTCTCCAGGCGGGCCACTCATCGGCGTTCACGCCGCCGCTGGAGATGATCGAGGAACAAATAGCGACCGCCCACACCAGGGCCGCCGGCAAAAATGCAGGTCTCTCGCGCGAGTTCATCACTGTTTATCCTTCTCTCTGACCAGTCTGCTGGCTTTCAATTCGTACCGAGGCAAGCTCCCTTGAGGCACAAGGGAAACCCTCACCCGGAAAAGCAGGGCATCATGAAGAGCCCTGCTGATTCGCTCTGAAAGATCTCCCCCGGACGAATCGTCAGCAACCGCCTCGACATCGACTTCAAGGGAATTCAAGTCTCCAGACTCTACCACCCGCAGTCTATATTCCGCAACCTCGGGAAACTCCCGGATCACTGTTTCCACGGCGGTTGGATAGACGTTGTTGCCCCGCACGAAGAACATGTCATCCACTCTGCCCAGTATCCCCCCAACGAACCTTCCGCTGGAGGCACAGCCGCCAAGCTCCCCTCTCTCGGCGCGCCATTGAACCAGGTCGCCCGTTCGATAACGAATCAGCGGACTTCCAGGGCGCCCTAGGTTCGTCAGGACCAGTTCGCCGTGCTCGCCCTCCCCGGCGGGCTCGACTCCGTCGGGTTGGACGACCTCCACGATAAAGTCCTCCTCGAGGGCGCAGAGTTCACCGGGAGAGCCCTCGGGCTCAAAGGTCACACAGCCGATTTCGGTCATGCCATGATGATCACGAACCTCCGCGCCCCAGAGTTCAGCTATTCGCTTCCGGGTGCCCGGAACCTGCCCCCCCGGCTCTCCCGCGACAACGAGAATCCGCACCGGGCTGGAGGGGAGATCTATCCCTTCTTCTCGAGCGACCTGCGCCAGGTGTAGGGCGTAGGTCGGGGTACAACAAACCACTGTACTCTGATGCTCCAGGATGCACTCCAGGCGGCCGACCGAGCTCATCCCTCCACCGGCGAGACAGAAATTCCCAAGCTGCAAGCCAGCCTCGAAAGCGCCCCAGAAGCCGATGAAGGGCCCGAAGGAAAACGGAAAGAAGATTCGATCTTCATCTTTTACGCCGACCCCTCGATAGACCTTTTTCCAGCAGTCCAGGAACCATTGCCAGCTCTGCCGCGTATCCAACCAATAGATCGGCTCCCCCGTGGTGCCCGAGGTCCTGTGGATCCTCGAATAGTCACCCGGGGCGCAGGTCAGATTTGTCCCGTAGGGCGGATTTTCAGCCTGGTCCCGCTGGAGCTCTTTTTTCACGGTAAAAGGCAGCTTTTCAAGCAGCTCCGAGAGTTCAGCAACCCCGTCAAGATCCGATATTTTGAAACCAGATTTATCGAATTTATGACGATAAAACTTATTGCTGGGACAGATCTCCTTCAGGAGAGCTTTGAGCTTCCCCAGCTGAAGTTGCTGCAAGTTGTGATGTTCATCCTCGGTGGACATTTTTACTGAACATTGACCTGGTGACTGTGGATCTGGAAGCAGGCTCAAGCCCTCGCGCTCCAGAAGCAGATTATATTTTTCTTGGGAGAGAAATCCAATGTCTGCATCCCCGCAATTCCGGTTTATCCGCCAATAGTATTTCGGGGCGCCCCCCCCCTGAGGGCGTTCCACGAACAGGGAGACGCTCAAACCATGCTGAGGTTTTGCGAACGAACCGTACTGGCAGCCTGCCTGTGGGCAGCCACCTTTGTTTTTCCAGCCGGCCTTTCCGCGGGAGATGAATCTAAAATACCCGCCCCGGAAACCTTCCCGGGCCATACCAGCTGGGTGACCTCCATCGCCCTCTCCGGCGATGGAGAAGTACTGGCGACCGGAGGCGGCGAGACGCTCACTATCAGGCCCGGCCAGGCAAACTTCTTCGACACAACCACCGGGAAGAGCCTCAGTGGATTTGAGCCGCATAAGAGCACCGTCTGGAGTGTGGCAATTTCCCCCGACGGAGAGACCCTGGCAACGGCCGGCACCGACAAGCTCATCAAACTCTGGAGGACTCGGCTTGGAGGCAGGATGAAGCTCGCGGGCACGATGGAAGGTCACAAGAACTGGATCACGGCTATCGCCTTCTCGCCGGATGGAAAGCTCCTGGCTTCCGCAAGCGAAGACACCACCGTCAAGATCTGGGAGACCGCGACCGCAAAGCACGTTGGAGACCTCGCCGGGCACGCGGGCACTGTTCGCTCTGTCGCCTTCAGCCCGGATGGGAAGTGGCTGGCTACCGGTTCCTTCGACAAGACCGTCCGGCTCTGGGACGTGGGCGCGCGCGCCGAGAAAGCGAAGCTCGACGCGCATGCCGATGCCGTCTGGAGCGTTGCTTTCAGTCCGGATGGAAAGACCCTGGCCACGGCGGGAGCCGACAATATGATCAAGCTCTGGGCCGCGACCGTAGCCGATGGGGTGCCCAAGGCCGAGCTCCGGACCGAATGGAAGGCTCATCAGAACTGGGTAACCTCCATCTCTTTTTCCCCGACCGGGAAGCTCCTTGCGAGCTCGAGCTTCGATCACAAGGTCAAGCTGTGGGAAACGGGTGAAGGCAAGCACTACGCCACGGTGGCGAAGCCCGGCTGCACTGTCTGGTGCGTCAATTTTTCCAGGGATGGAAAAACAGTCTATTGCGGAACCAGCAGCAAGGCCCAGCAGAGCGAAACCCTGCTGAGATGCGCCGTCCCTCCCGCGGCTGTTGAGGATCCGGAAGAAACGGCCCGGATGAAGGTCGAGGCAGAGCGAAAGGCCAGGCAGGCCGCCGAAGCCCTGGCTCGCAAAAAAGAAGAGGCCGCAAAACAGGCCGAAGTCGCCAGAAAGAAGGCGGAAGAGGACGCCAAGAAGAAGACCGAAGAAGCCAAGAAAAAGGCCGAGGCTGCCAAGGCGGCTACCGAGGTGGCCGCAAAGAAAAAACAGACCGCCATCAAGGCCACCGAGGCTGCCAGGCTGGCCAACGAGTCAGCCGCCAAGGCCATCGCCGCAGCCTCCAAGGCGGAAACAGAAAATACCAGTGCCAACGAAGCCGCCAGGGCTGCCGCGGCAATCCTCAAGCAGGCCGCCGACGATGCGAAGAAAGCCATCGAGGACGCCGACAAGGCCAGGAAGGCGGCCGGCAGTCCCTGAAGCCCAGCGAGCCCATCGCCTGTAAATGATAAGCGGCCGTGGAGCCCGGCGGGTTCCACGGCCGCTTATTTATCTATCGGAAGCCGACTTAGGCAGCTTCGCCAGACGTGCAGTCCACCGCTTCCTCGGGAAGCCCGGGCCCTCCAATGAAGAGATAGTTCAACATGTAGACGGCATCGGAAAGGTCTACGCTTTCGTCGCTGTTGACGTCCGCGGCCGCGGGGCAGATCATGCCGCCGCCGAGGAAGAGCTCGCTGAGAATCGACATCGGATCGGAGATGTCATGAAAGTGATCCTGGTTCACATCTCCGGACTGCGCCTGGAAATCCGGCAGGTCGTAGTCGAAGCGGGCGCTCGTATTGCAGGTATAGGAAAAAGTGCCGCCGGCGAATTCGCCCTCTCCGGCGAGGTGCATGATGACCGAGCCGATGCTGCCGCTGCCGTGGATGGTGCCCTCCTCGACGGCGGTCAGGTTTACGGGCGATACGAAACCGACCTGCCAGAGCTGGCTGTCATCGAATTCGATCTGGAAGGTGGCTTCGACCGAGAACTCCTGGGTTTCGGCGTTATAGGTACCTACCGCATCCTCGCCATCTTCGGTCACCAGAGTGATGGTGATGGGGCCTGTGTCCATCCCGAAAAGGATGATCGGGGCGATTTCCTGATGCCAGGAGGCCAGGGCCGCGGTGCCCTCTTCCGCATCGACTACCAGTTCAAAGCTCCCTCCAACGATATTCATTTCTATGATCGATCCGCCGAGGTCCAGGGGGAACTGGATGGTGTAATTGTTTGGCCCGACGGTGGGGTCGAAGATGGCGGTCCTGGTTACAGGATCCGCAACCAGGCTGGTTGACATTGCCAGTAGAATGACGCTGCAGGCGAATAAAGTCTTCATAATCCGTCCTTTTTGTCGGCCTCGCGGGAAACTGCTCGACCTTGACCCATGAATGACATTGGTCCTCTCTGCGCCTATGGCTCGTAACCGTAAACGGCGTAGTAAAGACCGCTTCCTGATAATTAACTCAGCTCGTCAATTGAACAGACGAATCGGGGGATGTCAATCCATTTTGGGAGCCGTACGAGACTAAATGGAGCCGGCCCTGGTGCCGCCTCTCGCTGTTGAAAGTGCCGACTACCTTACTCTTCAGGCTCCGAGGTTCGCCACCCACAAAGCGAGAAGAATGACCCCCACCACCCCGAGGCAACTCAGGACAAACCCGACAATATCCGCCCTTCCCGGCCGCTGGAATTCCAGCGAGCTGTTCCTGAAAACCTTCCTGTCGTCATAGCGGTCCGGCTGCGCATAGGACAACTCCAGTTCTTCCCGATCCTTCTCAGGATCAATTTCGGTCGGAGTCTTCATCTTGACGTAGAACCGATCAAGGGCTTCCCTGCGGTTGGGCTTCGTCAACAGGCTGGCGATGATCATGACGAGAAAGGGAATGGTCACCTTCAGGGGCACCCTCAGGGCCTGCACCTCCTCTCGGGAGAGGCCATCGAGATCGATACCGAGCGCTCCGTAAAAGAGAAAATCAAAATTAAAGAAACCCGCACCGCGCAATTGAGCCCCATCCGCATAGCGCTTGTAAACCAGCCGTGTTCCGTCGGAGTTCACTTTTTCATCCACAACGACCATCCCGGGAGAGGTGCCCTCGAGGGGCTGGACCCCGCCCTTCCAGAATACGGCGCCGAGGGGCGTCACCCTTGTCTCCCTGAAATTTTCACCCAGTTCCAACACCCCGGGTCGATCGCCTTTCCCGTCCCCGCCCTCATCCCATAGCTTGATTGCCAGGCTCCGGCGGGCGACATCGGCGGGACTCGCGGGCCTCTCGACTATGCGATGGACCTCCGGGGTGGTTTTCGCGAATTCCTGGTTGACTCGAATCCCCGGAGCAAGGGGCAGCAGCATAGGCAGGATGAAGAAAACAAAGCTGGAGAAGACGACCGTAATCCAGGCCGCCTTCCCGGTCGCCCGACGCCAGAACATGCCGATCCAGAATGGGGCGGCGAAAACGACCGTGATCTCCCAGGCGTTTTTCAGTTGTCCGAAAACATCGTAATTCGAGAGAGAGAGACAGACCCCTCCTGAGATGATCAACATGCCCACGATCCTGCCGACAAGCAGATAGCGCTCCTCGCTCGCGTCCCGGTCCACGTAGGCCGCGTAGCAATTGCGCACCACCAGGGCGGAGGTCACGAGCATGTAGCAATCCGCCGAGGACATCAGCGCCGCGAGCAGGCAGGCGACCATCAGCCCTACCAGCCCTATCTGCAGAGGCCCGAGGAGCTTCACGGCCGCCAGCCCCCAGACCTTGTCAGGGTCCCTGCCGATTTCCGGGTCAACGGAAAGGAGGGCCAGCATGATGAGCCCGGTCAAGGCCCAGCCGACGGTGCAGAAACGCTTGAGAAAATTTCCGACAACCAGGCCTACCCGGGCGGCGTGCTCGGACTTGGCCGATCCGCCTCCAGTAGCGATGAAATGAGGCTGAACGACGATCCCCACGAGATTGAGAATGAAAATGCACAGGATGTAATAAAGCGGGAACTCACCGCCGCTCAGCTTGAATGCCGCCTCGGGGAGTTGATCGTGAAGAATGCGGAAACCGGCCATCAGCCCATCTTTTTCAGGATCGCCGAAATTTTCGACCAGCCGCGAGAGGCCGAAAGGAATCAACAGCACCGAGAGCAGGATGATGAAGAAGCCCTGGATCAAGTCTGTCCAATAGGCGGCACGCAGGCCGCCCAGCACGCCGTAGATGATGACCACCAGGCCGATGGCGGGGAGAAGATAGAACTTCAGGGAGCCATCGGTACTCCCGGGAGCGATCAGGGGCTCGCAGACCTTGCTCACCGCGGTAAAGGCGACGGAAAGGTAGAGCATGTAGAAAATGATGCCGAATGCCGAATAGGCCGCGCCGAGGCCGCGACTTTCAAAGCGCTCGACAAACCAGTCGCCGAGGGTGAGATGGCGCATCCGGCGGTACCAGACCGCCGAGATCCAGTAAAAAGGCGTCACCAGGAGCCAGAACAGCACGCTCCAGATCCCGCTGAAACCGCTGGTGTAGGTATTACGCCCGACGTTGACCGGATCGTTGGCGCCGGTTCCGGCTCCGAAGGCCGCGAAGGTCTGGAACAGCTTGCCGAAGGTCCTTCCTCCAAGGAAGAGGTCCTCCTGGTGCTTGACCTTCTTCATGCACCAGAGGCCAATACCCGCCATGGCCAGGAAATAGGCCACCAGGACGAAGTAGTCGATCAGGGACATGGGAGGCCTCGAGTTCGGGAGATTATCCCCCTGGACAATCCGGCAGGGGGAGGTCTTTTTCGCTCCGGTCCGCATGACTTGTCAAGCAGAACATTGCCACCACGCTCCGCGATTCGGTACACTTCCCGCCCATGGCCAAGATCAACGACCACTACCAGAAACTCACGGCGGGCTATCTGTTCCCCGAGATCGCCCGGCGCGTAGCGGCCTTCACGGAAACCAACCCCGGGGCTGATGTCATCAAGCTCGGGATTGGCGACGTCACCCGCCCGCTGCCGCCGGCCGTGGTCGATGCCTTCCACGCGGGCGTCGATGAGATGGCCTCGGCGGATACCTTCAGGGGATACGGCCCTGAGCAGGGGCACCTCTTCCTCAGGGAGCTGATCGCCACCAACGATTACGCGTCGAGGGGGGTCTCGGTCGACCCCGATGAAATCTTCGTTTCCGATGGGGCCAAGTGCGATTGCGGAAACATCCAGGAGATCTTCTCCACCGAATGCAAGGTGGCCGTCGCCGACCCGGTCTACCCCGTCTACATCGACACGAATGTAATGGCGGGCCGTTCCGGTCCCGCCGATGAAGAGGGCCGCTATGAGGGAATCCACTACATGCCCTGCACCGAGGAGAACGGCTTCCAGCCGGACATTCCATCGGAGGCTGTAGACCTCATCTATCTCTGCTCCCCGAACAACCCCACCGGCACAGTGGCCACCGCCGAGCAGTTGACTCGCTGGGTCGAATACGCCCGTGACTGCGGGGCCATCATTCTCTTCGATGCGGCCTACGAGGCCTATGTCAGCGACCCGAGCCTGCCACGGTCGATCTACGAAATCGACGGCGCCCGCGAAGTTGCCATAGAATTTCGCAGCTTCTCGAAAACTGCCGGCTTCACCGGAACGCGCTGCGCCTTCATCGTGATACCAAGGGAGCTCCAGGGAAAAAACACCGCCGGCGAAGAGGTCTCCATCCACCAGCTCTGGAGCCGGCGTCACTCGACCAAGTTCAACGGGGTGTCCTACCCGGTCCAATGCGCCGCGGCCGGCATCTACACGGATGAGGGAAAGGCCCAGGTAAAAGAGCTGATCGATTTTTACATGAAAAACGCCCGCAGCATCCGCGAGGGACTCTCCGCCTCAGGTTACGCCGTCTACGGGGGAATCCACTCCCCCTACAGCTGGCTGCGGGTCCCCGGAGCTCGAAGCTCCTGGGAGTTCTTCGATCTCCTGCTCGAGACAACCCATATCGTGGGAACTCCCGGCTCCGGCTTCGGGCCCTCGGGCGAAGGCTACTTCAGGTTGAGCGCCTTCGGGGAGCGCGAGCGGATCGAAGAGGCCATCGAGAGGATCCGGGACAAGCTCCCGGCGGATTGACCCCTCCTCTGTGGCAGTCTCAGAGCCGGATGCGGCGCGATTTCGCTTCGGAGCTTTTCCCGGGCTTCCCCTGGGGGATCTTTTTCCTGATATCCCAGGCGATGAGCCACCTCTCCTTGCCGACCTGGGCAAAGCCAAGCTCCTTCACCAGGCGCTCCTCCATATCAGGCATGTGAGCGGCACCGTAGAAGATCCCGAGCTTCTTCCTGCCGAGCTTCATCTCCTTTTTGAGCACCTCGATCGCCACCTTGTTGCGTTCGCCGACAATCACGGACTCCCCGTCACCCTCGAATCCCGCCATGATATCTTCCATGCCCTCCATCTGGCGGGCGAACAGGTACTTGAGTGACCGGGCGGAATCCGCGCTGGTGAAGGCCTTGATCAGGTCGAATATGGACGGCGGCTTTACCTTGCCCTCCTGCTGGCGCTTCATCTCGGCCTGCATGGACTTGAGCATCAGGGAGATGAATCCCTCGCCCTTTTTTTTCTGCATCCGGAAGAAGGTCTCGGGGTCCATGTCCGCGTGCACGAAATTGGGCCGGGAGTAATCAACTCCATCGAGCTGGAATTCGAGGCCAAGAGCGTTCTTCATGCCGCGCTGGAAGACGCTGATGATGCTCCCTCCCTCTTCTTTTCCGCGCCCGGAGGGCTCGACTTCCTTCGGCTTGATCATCTCGTAAAGAAGGGAATCGTAGCGGCTGAAATCCGCCTGCAGGTCGTCATAGTATTTCTTGTCGCCGACATGAACGGCTGAGACCAGGGAGACCTCGACACCATTTTTGTCGCGATAGGTCACGATGGAGGTTTTCAGGGATCCCGTCTCATTGCCCAGGTCCACAAACCGCAGAAATTTCGACTTGGCGTCGGAGTCCGCCCGTACACCCGCAGCGGCAACCGACATCGCGGCGAGGAAGTAGAAAACTCTGGCTCGAATCATTTTCAGCGCTGCCCTTTCCGTTGACTGGAATCGTTCCGGCTCTTGCGGACCGAAAATCACCACCTGACCTTCCCATTGATTCTAACCATACGCCTGGCGCCTTGGCAAACCATTCGAAAAGCATCAATTGAGGCGTCTTGATTCAATGCACCATTCAATGTTACGGTGCTCCTTCGCCTTTTCCACAAAAGCCGCCAACCAGCCTTAAAAGGAGGAACTTGTGAGCAAGAAGAACAGGCCTGACGTTACACGGCGCGGGTTCATGAAAGGGGCAGCGGCCGGCACGGCTGTCGTCGGTTTCAATATCCCGCTTTCCGCCAAGCCCGCCAGGGCGTTCAAGATCGGCCTCATCGGATGTGGGGGCCGCGGAAGCGGCGCCGCCGGAAACGCAATCCAGGCGGCCAAGACCCAGGGTGACACCGCGACCATCCACGCCTGCGCCGATCTCTTCAAAGACCGGGCGGAGCGTGCCCGCCGCACCCACAAGATTCCCAAGGAAAGAACCTTTGTGGGCTTCGATGCTTTCAAGAAGCTGCTCGATCTCGATCTCGACTACGTGATCCTGGCGACTCCTCCGCATTTCCGCCCCGAGCATTTCGATGCCGCCATTTCGGCTGGCAAGAGCGTCTTTACCGAGAAACCCGTAGCGGTAGATCCTCCGGGAATCCGGCGCTTTCTCGCTGCCGGAGAAAAGGCCAAGAAGGACGGTCGCAGCGTAGCCGCCGGAACCCAGCGCCGCCATCAGAAGCAATATATCGAATGCCAGAAGCGCGTCGCCGACGGAGCCATCGGACAGATCGTAAACGGCCGCTGCTACTGGAATATGGGCGGCCTCTGGACGCGAAAAAAGGAAGCGGGATGGGCCGACGCCGAATGGCAAATTCGCAACTGGCTGTACTTCACCTGGCTCTCGGGTGATCACATAACTGAGCAGCACGTTCACAACCTCGACGTCATCAACTGGTTCATCGGATCGCACCCCATCAAGGCGCGGGGAATGGGTGGTCGCCAGGTGAGGACCGGCAAGGACGTCTATGGAAACATCTTTGACCATTTCGCCACCGAGTTGATCTATGCGAACCCCGCAGGCAGCGGCTATCCCGACATTCGTGTCACCAGCATGTGTCGGCAGATTGTCGGCTGCTGGAACGACGTTTCCGAGTTCGTGGTCGGCACCAAGGGCAGTTCGAACTGCCGCTCCAACATTTGGGGCCCGAACGAATGGAAATGGTCCGGGAAGCAGGTGAACCCATATGTGCAGGAACACATCGACCTGCAGGCCAGCATCAAGGAGGACAAGGGCACCCTCAATGAAGCTGAGAACGTCGCCCACAGCACCATGACGGCCATCCTCTCCAGGACAACCTGCTATACCGGCAGGGAGGTGACCTGGGATGCCATCATGAAGAGCAACGAGCACCAGGGTCCTGCGAAGTTCGTCGGCGAAGGCGGCAACAACGACTACAGCCGCTATACCTTCGAAGGCCCCCTGCCCATTCCGCCTGTCCCGCAGGTCGGAAAGCCCATGTAGGCCGCCTCTGTGAAAAGTTACCGGGGACGGGAATGCCTCCAGGCTATCCTGTCCCCGGCTTTTTAAACCCTGCCAGGAGTCAGAGCCGATGCTGAAAGGCCCCCAGTCCATCGAGACAATCAAAAGCCCCTCCCCCTCCTTGGCCTTCATGGCCGGGGCTGCCGCGTTGATCTTCGCGGCCTTCGCGGCCGACACATTGCGGGCCTACGAGCCCAGGACCCGGGTTTCAACCTCCGATGGGTTCTGGGAGATCAACGGCAAGCCGACCTATGAGGGGACCGATGCCGAGGGCCTGCTGCTGGGCGTCCGCATGGTCAACGCGACCTTCAATGATCGCAATCCGGCCACCAGGCCTGACGAATTCGATCCGGACAAGAACACCGAAGCCTTTCTAAAAAGCCTCCCGGGCTACCTCTCCCAGGGCATCAATACCATCCTGCTCAATCTGCAGGGGGGCTATCCGGGCTACGTCAAGGCCCGGAATTCGGCCTTCAGTCCCGATGGAGCCCTGCGCAAGGACGATCTGCGGAGGATCGCCAGCGTCATCGAGGCCTGCGATAAAGAAGGAGCCGCCGTCATCCTGGGGTATTTCAGCCCAACCCAGGACCAGTTGCTCAAAGACGAGGCCGCCGTAAGGGCAGCCGTAAAAAATGCCGGCGAGTGGCTCCAGAGAAGCGGCTACACCAATGTGCTCATCCAGATAGCCGAAGAGCATACCTCCAAAAAATACAAGCACACGGTCCTCTCCTCTCCCGAGGGGTGCGCCTCGCTCATCAAGGCCGCCCGGGCTGCGAATCCTAAGCTCAAGGTGTCAGCCGGCGGAGCGCCCAACGGGAGAGTCGCCAACGAAATCGGCGACGAGGCGAATGTCCTCTTTCCCCGCTTCAACTCCACGCCGCTCGAACGCATCAACCTGATGGTCGTCAAGCTCGGCAAGAGGTCCAAGGCAATCGTCTGCGTAGATGACTCAAAGACGGGGCTCGCCGCCGCCGAGGCTCTGGAAATCTGCGTTCAGTCGCTCTGCTCGTGGGCCTACTCAAACCCCAAGCGAAACCAACACTACCCCTTCACCTACCGCGGAGCGGCAGACGACCCGCCGGTCTACGCTCAGATGAAGAAGCTTACCGGGAGCTGAAGGCCGGGCCGTCTCCGACCGTCGCTGCAGGATTCGAGGATCCGATGCTGTTTAGAGAGTTGATTTCCGTCGCGCTTGGCGGCGCCGTTGGCGCCGGAGGACGCTACCTGGCAGGAATCTTCGCCCGGAATCTTTTCGGCGCCGATTTCCCCTGGGGGACTTTTTCCGTGAACATCATCGGCTGCTTTTTCATAGGAGTGGCCGCCAGCCTGGTCGAAAACAGGGAAGGCGCCCTGTGGCTTTTCCTGGTCGTAGGCCTCCTTGGCGGCTTCACCACTTTCTCCGCTTTTGGGTACGACACCATCCAGTTGATTCAAAGAAGCGAGCTCATCGCCGCCGCCTTGAACGTAATCCTGCAGATCGTCCTGGGACTTATTGCCGTCTGGGCCGGCCTCGCCCTGGCAGGATCTTCCGGCCTCCACCTCCCCGGTCGATGATGCCGGGCGAAGAGGGTTGCCGCGCGCGGGCTCAGCTGCCGTCCTCGAATCGAAACAGCCACGAGCCGAAGTCCAACTCGTCGCTATCTTGCAGCGCGTACCACTCGGTATGGCGAACCGGCCGGCCATTCACCTTGACGGTCCCATCGACAATGACCTTGAGGTCATTCTTTCCACCGCCATCCACCGGCAGATAGAGGCGGATGTGCTCCGGCTCTATCCCGTCCGCATCGATCAGGACATCGGCGCGGGCCGGATGGCTGCCGACGATTACGCGTTCAACAGGCCGGGCGGGATCCCAGGGAGAGCGGCGTCTTTTGAGGGAAACACCACGACCGGGCCTGCCCGGCTCTCCTTCGATCAGGATCTCTCCAGGCTCAGACGAGCTCGAGCCCAAATAGATCAGCTTGCGAAATGACATCTCTTGAAGCCAGTGACCTGTAGGCCTCCATGGTCCGCATTGAGGCGACATCTACGCTTTGCGCGCGCCCACGGCTGTCGAGATCTTCTTCGCCCTCGCCGGCTGCAGCTGGATCGGCGTAAAAGAGCGCCTTGACCACAAGGCAGATGGCCAGCGTCCCCACCCAGAGGATCAGGACTCCCGCCAGGATACCGAAGCCGTTGGCGTATGGTTCCGAATGTTCTGACATATTTACTCCAGTTCTCTCATTCCATGAAGGTAAAGGGAATGCTCAAAGCCAAAGCTATCAGAACAAAAAGCAGGATCACTCCGAACATCTTGAGCACCTGCTGGGTATCGTCCGCTTCATCTGCAAAGAGATCGCTCAATTCGTAACGATCGCTTGACTCGACATCCTGGTCGTGATTCTCGGTTGCGTCACTCATCTAAACCTCTCCGGGAAAGCCAGCACTTCAAGCAGCGGGAAGTATAGTCAAGGCAGCCGGAGGCGACCAGACCTAATCTATAAATCTGCCCCCCCTCAAGGATCGCCGGGGGAAGAAGTTCCCGCGGCCTCATCTTTCCCGCCGCTGTCCTTCATTTGGTTAATGACCGATTTAACCGAAAGCCGCAGGGCCAATGCGAAAAAAAACGCCAGGAGAAGAATGGCGATCACCAGGTATCGGCCATTGGATTTTTTCTTCTCCACCGGGAAAACCTCGATCTGCGCGAAACTTGTGATTGGCAATTAGCGGAAAACACGCCACCTGTATCGCAGGGTAAATTGCAGAACCCCCCTATGCCACCCCCGGGAACTGATTTAACAAGATAAATACGATTTCCCGGGCTTCCGGGCACTACCCAGTAATATGAAAGGCATGGATAAATCTTCCCAATTGCTTTAATCTTATGTAGGTCTCGATATCTGAAAGAGATAGGTGAAATTAAGCGGGGCGCCTCAGAAAAAAACGCCCTTTTTTTTTCTATTCATGCCGTTCGAGACTCCCTAATGTTGGCTTTTCAAAATTGTCGCAATATCCACAGGAGGAAAGAATGCGCAAAGCTATAGCACTGTCTGCAGTCGTAGCCCTTTTCCTGGGCCTCGGCATCTCTGTATTCGCCGATAATGAAAAATCCGTAAAGGCGCCCGCGAAGGTCACCGCCAAGAAGGGCTTCTGCCCCCAGGCCGCAGCCAAGCTCGCCGTCAGCGTCCGCGCCTCCAAGTGCGACGTGACCGCCGCCAAGCTGCTGGTCAGCGGCATTCCCTCGCTCAAGTGCGAGAAGAGCGCCGCCACCCTGGTCAAGGCCATCCGCGCCGCCGGTTGCGAGAAGAGCGCCACAGCCCTGATCGTCAAGTCGATCGACGGCTGTGCCTCCGCCAGCGGCAAGACTAAACTCCAGGTCGCCGCCAAGAAGGGCTTCTGTTCCCAGGCCGCAGCCAAGCTCGCCGTCAACGTCCGCGCCTCCAAGTGCGACGTGACCGCCGCCAAGCTGCTGGTCAGCGGCATTCCCTCGCTCAAGTGCGAAAAGAGCGCCGCCACCCTGGTAGCCTCTATCCGCGCCGCTGGTTGCGAGAAGAGCGCCGCCGCCCTGATTGTCAAGACAGCCGACGGCTGTGCCGGTTGCCCCTCCGCCAGCGGCAAGACTGTCCAGGTCGCCGCCAAGAAGGGCTTCTGCCCCCAGGCCGCAGCCAAGCTCGCCGTCAGCGTCCGCGCCTCCAAGTGCGACGTGACCGCCGCCAAGCTGCTGGTCAGCGGCATCCCCTCGCTCAAGTGCGAGAAGAGCGCCGCTACCCTGGTCAAGTCCATCCGCGCCGCCGG
>Ga0310342_100000481_pt1 | contig 22326 bp, 15 predicted proteins | sample S15DNA20500_MG_FD_206155 | JGI IMG/M metagenome (GOLD analysis project Ga0310342, IMG submission 206155) | Marine microbial communities from station ALOHA, North Pacific Subtropical Gyre - S1503-DNA-20-500_MG | ecosystem: Environmental > Aquatic > Marine > Oceanic | place: Pacific Ocean: North...
AAGTTGGAGAACACATACCTAAGAAGTATGAAGATACATTTATTAAAAACTTACATAATAATAATAAAAAGGGATTAATTATAACTTGGGCTTTAACTGATATGTCTGGATTTGGTCATGTAAATTGTAGAGATGTAAAATATATTACAAATAAATTTGTAAATTTGGGTTATAAAGTAGATGAAGAAGTAACTGAAAACTTAAGAAATTCATGTAGTAAATTTTGGTTAAGTGGAAGTTTATTAGTATTAAGAAAAAAATAAAAATATGTTAATAAAATTATTTGATATACAGAATGGGAAGGTAATACCAACTGAACATTGTTATACATTAAAATTTCTAAAATCTATTATGGATGAATATCCAGATACCTATTTAAATGTATATATGTATTTATTCTATATGACATGTCCAGATCCTGATATAAATCCTTTCTTTAATGTAATTGAAGTTGATAAGGAAGAAGTAATTCTTAATGAAATTAATATGACTGAATCATTAGAATGTCCAAAAATAATGTATGCCTTAGATAAATGTGCTCAATTATATGAAACTCCAACCTTTAGAGCATATAAGGGAATTAAATCTATGATTGACAAATTAGCTAACTATATGGAAAATACTCAAATTGAGCATGGTAGAGATGGTAACATTAATTCTCTTGTTAGTGCTGCTAAGAATTTTGATGCAATAAGACAATCATTTAAAGGAGCATATAATGATATGAAGGAAGAACAAAAAAGTACAGTCCGTGGCGGTCAGGGATTGGCATATGATCAACTATAAAAACTAAGAAAATGGCACAACAAGTTATACCAACAGGAAATAGAATTTTAATTAAGCAATTAGCAGTAAAAGAAACTTATGGTGATACAAGTATTTATATACCAGAAGCACAACAATCTAAAGAGAATAAGGGACATATTGTTGCAATAGGTGAAGAGGTAGAAGAAGTTAATATTGGAGATTTAATTCAATATGCTCAATTTGCAGATCCTGTTGAAATGAATCATGAAGGGGAAAAACATCTCTTAATAAGAAAAGGAGATATTTTAGCAGTTATTATTAATGTATAAAATTATCCCAACATGGAATAATGGTGTTTGGGAGGAAACGGAGTTTCAGACAATTGAAGACTTCAGAGAATTTATTGATTCAATTTTTAAAGAACCTGCTAAATATAAGTTTGATACTACATCTTTTATATTTAATGAGGAAGCAAGAAAATTTAATGATTTAGGTTATTATTGTGATAAACCTTTTAGATCAAAAGATTTTAATAACTATTGGGAAGATCAAAAGAATAAATGCAGAACAGGAGTTATATATCATAATAAAGGAAAAACCTGGTATTTAACAAGAGATTATTATATGTGGTTAAATTTTCTTCCCATCTATGACAAGGAAGAAAAAGCATATGGATTTGCAAAAGTAAGAGATGCTCAGTATCATATGGCATTATATGAAATAATGGCTGAGATAAATCATAAACATGTTGCAATACTTAAGAAAAGACAGATAGCATCATCATACTTTCATATGGGTAAACTCTTAAACATGTATTGGTTTGAAGAAGGTGCTGTACTTAAAGTTGGAGCTGCCCTTAAAGATTACATAAATGATAAAGGTTCATGGAAATTCTTAGATGAATATAAGACATTTCTTAATGAACATACTGCATGGTATAGACCTTCTAATCCAGGTAAAGTTCTGTTATGGGAACAAAAGATAGAAGTTAGAATAAATAATAGAAAAACACATAAAGGTCTTATGTCTAAAATTCAAGGAGGTTCATTTGAAAAGAATGCAACAACCGGTGTTGGTGGACCATGTACTTACTTCTTTCATGAAGAGGCAGGTATTGCTCCTAAGATGGATAAGACTTATGAGTATTTACGTCCTGCAATGTCATCAGGTATGTTAACAACAGGAATGTTTATAGCTGCTGGATCAGTTGGAGATCTTAGTCATTGTAAACCTTTAAAAACAATGATACTATATCCAGAAGAAAATGGTATACTTGGTGTTGAAACAAACCTTATGGATAATAAAGGCACTATTGGTACAGCAGGATTATTTATTCCTGAACAATGGTCTATGCCTCCTTTTATAGATGATTATGGTAATTCTAAAGTAAAAGAGGCACTTAAAGAAATTAAGAAAGAAAGAATAAGATGGAAAAAAGAACTTGACGGAGAACAATATCAACTAAGAGTATCTCAAAAACCTATAGATATTGCAGAGGCTTTTGCATATAGAAAAGAATCTATCTTTCCACAAGCATATGTTTCTAGACAGATTAAACGTGTTGAAGATAAAGAATATTCATATGAACATATTAAATTGGAAAAGGATCATGGTGTTATAAAAGCATCTAAATCAAATAAACTTCCTATAAATGAATTTCCAGTTAATAAAAAAAGAGAAGACAAAACCGGTGTATTAGTTGTATGGGAGAGACCAATTAAAGATCCTGGATTTGGAACATATTATGCTTCCATTGACCCTGTGTCAGAAGGAAAGACAACTACATCAGACTCTTTATGTAGCATTTTTGTATATAAAAATCCTGTTGAAGTTACAAAAGAAACATCAGAAGGATTAGAAACTTTTGTTGAAGGTGATAAGATTGTTGCATCATGGTGTGGTAGATATGATGATATAAATAAAACACATGAACAATTATGTTTAATTATAGAATGGTATAATGCTTGGACATTAGTTGAGAATAATATATCCTTATTCATTCAATATATGATTTCTGAAAAGAAACAAAAGTATTTGGTACCAAGATCACAGATTGTTTTTTTAAAAGATTTAGGATCAAACGCAAATGTATTTCAAGAATATGGATGGAAAAATACAGGTACATTATTTAAAAGTCATCTTATTTCATATGCAATAGAATTTATAAGAGAATCTATAGATGAAGAAATAGGAGAAGACGGTAAAATATATAAAACAACATATGGTGTAGAAAGAATTCCTGATAAGATGTTATTAGTTGAAATGTCTCATTATTATGTAGGATTGAATGTGGATAGACTTGTTTCATTTTCTGCACTTGTGGCTTTTTCAAAAATTCAACAAGCAAACAGAGGGTATATAAAACGTAAAGAGAGAGATAAGTCATTAGAAATGTTGGATAACACACAAAAATTCCGTAAATTAAATATAGGAGCGTATAGAAATATAGGAAGAAATAAATCAAATAGGGGACGCAGGCCAAGATCTCCATATAAAAATTTAAAATAATGATTAATAAAACAGGATCCATATTTGAATATTTTACATCATCTACATATCCAATTGGAGATTTTATATATGTGTATCAGGCCTCTAGAGTACATTTATTAAAACAGTATGAAGGTAAAGTAACTCCATAATTAATAAATGCAAACAATTAATAGAAATAGAATATTATGAAGGTACTTAGTGCAATGCAACTTAAAAATGGAGCTAAAGCAAAAAAATCTGCTTTAAATGCTTCATTAACACAACCTCTTCAATTTATATCATCAAAAGAAAAAGATGATGATTGGTCTGCTTGGAATCTAGATTGGCTAGAGGAAAGGGGTATGGAATATTTAAGAAAAAATGCAAGAAAAATTTTAAAGAATTATAAACTTGCAAAAGGTATAATTGATAAGACTGATTATATTGTAGAAGATGATAATGATTATAAAGAGCTTGTTGATGTATTAACTAAAGAGGATGAGTCTGCATTAGAATTAAAATTCTACCCAATTATACCTAATGTTATTAATGTATTAACTGGTGAATTTTCAAAAAGATATAATAGAGTTCAATTTAGAGCTGTAGATGATACATCATATAATGAGATGTTAGAGTCTAAAAGAATGATGATTGAAGAAAATTTATTAACTGATGCACGTAATAGATTAACTATTGAAATGATAAATCAAGGTGCTGATCCACAATCAGAAGAATTTCAACAAGCTATTGATGATGAAAATTTAAAAACACTTCCTGAGATTGAAGATTTTTTCTCAAAAGATTATAGAAGTCTAGTAGAAGAATGGGCATCTCATCAATTAAAAGTTGATGAAGAAAAATTTCACATGCATGAACTAGAAGAAAGAGCATTTAGAGATATGCTTATTTCTGATAGAGAATTCTGGCATTTTAAAATGAATGAAGATGATTATCAACTAGAATTATGGAACCCTGCTTTAACATTCTATCAAAAATCTCCTGATTCAAGATATATATCAGATTCAAACTTTGCCGGTAAATGTGATATGATGACTGTTGCTGATGTTATTGATAAGTATGGTTATCTTATGACTGAAGAACAATTATCATCATTACAAGAAATACATCCTTCCATTGCAGCAAAGTATCAATTAAGAGGTATGCAAAATGATGGTTCATATTATATAGGATCAAAATCACATGAATGGAATACTACAGGTGATTCATTAGATTATAGAAGATATAATGCAAGTTGGAATAATAATCCTGGTGAAGGTACTGATATTGTAAATTGGATACTTAATGAAGGAGATGATATAAATAGTTGGGGTAATTCAGATATGATGAGAGTTACAACAACATATTGGAAAACTCAAAGAAAGGTAGGTCATTTAACAAGAATAACTACAGATGGAGAAATTATACAGGGAATAATAGATGATACATATAAAATTACTGAAAAACCTATATATAATACACATCTATTTAAACAAAAAACAAAAGAAAATGTTATTGAAGGTGAACATATTGATTGGATATGGATTAATGAAGTATGGGGTGGAGTTAAGATAGGTCCTAATGCTCCAACATTTGGTAATACAGAAGATTCAGAAATTGACCCAATTTATTTGGGTATTAATAGAACTAAACCAGGTAGAGTACAATATCAATTTAAAGGTGATGACTCATTATATGGATGTAAACTACCAGTAGAAGGAAGAGTTTATTCTGATAGAAATACAAGATCTACATCTTTAGTTGATTTAATGAAACCGTATCAAATAGGATATAATATGGTTAATAATCAGATAGCAGATATTTTAGTAGATGAATTAGGTACTGTTATTATGTTTGATCAAAATGCTTTACCACGTCATTCAATGGGTGAAGATTGGGGTAAGAATAATCTTGCTAAAGCATATGTAGCAATGAAAGATTTTGGTATGATGCCTTTAGATACATCTATTACTAATACAGAAAATGCCACAAACTTTAATCATTATCAAACATTAAATCTAGAACAAACAAATAGGTTAATGTCAAGAATTCAATTAGCTAATCATTTTAAAAATCAGGCATTTGAATCTATTGGTATTAACCCACAACGTTTGGGAGGACCAGTAGATCAACAAACAGCAACAGGTGTTACTCAAGCAATGCAACAATCATATGCACAAACTGAGACATATTTTGTACAACACTCAGATTATCTAATGCCAAGAGTTCATGAAATGAGAACGGATTTAGCTCAACATTATCATAGTACTAATCCTTCTGTTAGATTAACATATTTAACATCTGAAGCAGAAAAAGTCAATTTTACTATAGATGGAAAAGATCTTTTACTTAGAGACTTTAATGTTTTCTGTACTACTAAAACAAATCATAGAGCCACATTAGAGCAATTAAAGCAAATGGCACTTACAAATAATACTACAGGAGCAAGCATTTATGATCTTGGTAATGTACTTAAAGCTGATTCTATTGCTGAAGTTTCAGATATACTTAAAGATGCTGAAGTTAAATCACAACAAATGCAACAACAAGAAATGCAACAACAGCAACAAATGCAACAACAACAAGCTGCTGCTATGGCAGAAGAAGGAGAGAAACAAAGAGCATTTGAATCTGAAAAAGCACAAGCTGAAATTGAGAAAGATATCACTGTTGCTGAAATAAGAGCAGCTGGATATGGAGCACAATCAGATATTAATGAAAATAAAGAGAGTGATTTCCGTGATGCAATGAAAGATATACGTGGTAGAGATCAATACAGAGAACAAATGAACTTTAAAAGGGAACAAGCTGTTGTTAAAAACAATGCTACAAATCAAAAATTAGATATTGATAGAGAAAAATTGAGTACTCAGCGTGATATTGCTAATAAAAATCTTCAAATAGCAAGAGAAAACAAAAACAAATATGATGTAAAAAAGGAAGATAAGAAGAAGAAAAAGTAGTCTTAGCTATATACTGCAGAAAATCTTTAACTAACTACCAAATTTATAAGGTTTAGAGAAAAAACTTTAGTATATTATATATGTAATAACCAATAATTAAAACCAAATAATATTATGTCAGAAGAAAAAAACATGGATACAACGAGTGTAGAACAAGTAGATGTGAACCTAGATGAGATCTTTAGTGGAGCTCCTGGAGCAGATTCTATTACACTACCAGAAGAAACAGAAAGTAAACCAAATATTTTTTCACGTGATGGGAATGTTGATTTAACATTTCTTGATGAAAAGATTGAGGAAGTTACTGAAACAGTTGAAGAAAAAGTTGAATCAACTGATGCTGAAGTAAAAACTGAAGCAAAAGAAGAAGTAAAAAAAGAGGTTAAGAAACCTGAAGTAACACCTACTGAGGTTGATGATATTCTTAATGAAGGATTAGAATTAGCAGAAGATGAAGAAGAAAAATCAACTGTTAAAGGTAGAAAGAGAATTGAAGGAATGACTGATGTCTTCAAGAAAATGATTGAAGATGATCAAATTGTTCCTTTTGATGATGATAAAGATTTAGATGATTATTCTGCAAAAGATTGGAAAGAACTCATTCAAGCTAATATGGATGAGAGAGGTAATAAAGTAAGAAGAGAAACACCAAAACAATTCTTTGATAGTTTACCACAAGAATTACAGATTGCAGCTAGATATGTTGCAGATGGTGGACAAGATCTTAAAGGTCTATTTGGAACTTTAGCTCAAGTTGAAGAGACAAGATCATTAGATATTAAGAGTGTACCTGGTCAAGAAAATATTATAAGAGAATATTTAACTGCTACAGGATATGGAACTATAGAAGATATTGAAGAAGAAATTGAAATTTGGAAGGATTTAGGAAAGCTTGAAAAACAAGCAAGTAAGTTCAAACCAAAATTAGATAAAATGTCTGAAGCTGTTGTTGGTAGAAAGTTACAAGAACAACAAATGAAACAAGCACAACAACAAAAGGCATCAGAAAATTATATGGCTAATGTATATGAGACATTAAAAGAAGGTAAATTAGGAGAAATGAAAGTTAATAAAAAAACTCAATCTATGTTATATAACGGATTAGTTAGTCCAAATTACCCGTCTATATCAGGCCAAAATACAAATTTATTAGGACACTTATTAGAGAAGTATCAATTTGTTGAACCAAATTATACTCTAGTATCAGAAGCATTATGGTTACTTGCTGACCCTGAAGGTTATAAATCTCAGATTATGTCAAAAGGAACAAATGCTGCAGTAGAACAAACAGTTAGAAAGTTAAAGACAGCTCAAGCTAACAAGAATGCTTCTACTAATACTACTAATAATGAGAGCTCTGGAAGAAGAACTAAGAAGAAAACACTTCCAAGAAGTAATAATATATTTAAAAGATTTTAACAACAACAATAATTATTAATTAAAAAAAAGTAGAAAATTATGGCAACACAAGTTTTAAACAATGGTCTCTTCCTCAGAGACACAAATTATAAAGCTAGTTCTCATATTGACTCTTATCACTTAACTAATATGCTTGGTAATGCAGAACCAATGGACTTGGGTCCAGTGGATCTGTGGGCAATGACGCAAAAGGTAGAAATGCCTTTATATCAAATGGCATCTTTTGGTGGTAAGAATACAATTATGGTGGACAATGCTCGTGGGGAGTACAAATGGCAAACGCCTATATCACATGAATTACCTCAGATTGTAGGTGATGTTATATGTGAAGGTGGTAGTAGAGATTTAGGTGCTGATGGTGTACCTTTTAAGATCAAATTATCCACAAGAGAGTTTGGTCATGGAGATATCATCACATATGATAAGTACAATGGTCTAGAATTATACGTTACGGCTGATGATATTATTCAGTCAGGTGATGGATGGATTTATACCTGTGAACTTGTCAATAATAATAGCGCTGTTGTATTAGATGCTGATAGGTATTTAAAAGTAGGTACTAAATTCTTTAGAAAAGGTTCTGCAAGAGGTGAATACGGAGAAAGATTCTCTGATATTCAAGTAGGAACAGGATTTAGAGAATTCTATAACTTTGTTGGAGGTGCTGAAGCACATGTTCATTATTCAATTTCTTCTAGAGCAGATTTAATGCTTAAAGGTGGAATGAATGCTGATGGTACTGTACCTGTAACAGAGATTTGGAGGAACTTTGATCAAAACTTAGATCCTTCTTTATCTTCTATTGAAGACATTGCATCAGTAATGGGTAAAGACTATGTTAAAAAAGCATTTGATAATGGTTCACTTTCTAGAACTTTCTTAACTGGAATGGAAGCTGCACACTTATCTAAAATTGCTAATGACATTGAGACTTACTTAATGTGGGGTAATGGAGGTAGAATTAAACAAGACGGGCCGGATGATTTAAGATTATCAGTAGGTTTATGGAAACAATTAGATAACTCATTTAAAAGAGTATATAACAAGTCAGCATTTAGCTTGGATATGTTCAAAAATGAATTATATAACTTCTATGCTGGTAAAGTTGAATTTGATGGACCAGATCCAAAACGTCAATTAGTAGTTCAAACTGGTATTGGAGGTATGCAATTAGTAAATGCAGCTATCAATGCTGAAGCTAATGGTGCTGCTGTTGGTACTGGTAATACTACAAATCTTGATCAAATTGGAGCTATCACTGGAAAAGGGATGGATCTAGGATTTGGATTTGCTTATACTAGTTACATTATTCCTTTCTTAGCTAATGTTAAGTTTGTATTAAACCCAGCGTTTGATAACTTACATACTAATGACATTGAGAATCCATTAGTAGATGGTAGACCTTTATCTTCTTATAGTTTCATCATTTTTGATGTAACTGATGAAGGAAGTGATAACATCCACTTATTGAAACTTTCTTGGGATAATGCATTGAAATGGTTCTATCAAAATGGAACTATGGATTACATGGGAAGAACTCAAGGCTTTGCATCATCAGGACACTTTAATGGTTACCGTGTAATGATGACACAAACAATGCCTGCTATATGGGTTAAGGATCCAACTAAAGTCCTTAAAATTGTAATGAAGAATCCTGTAACAGGAGGATCATTCTAATTTTAGTTAACAATATGAAAGAAGGGGGAGCCTAGTGCTCCTCCCTATTTCTTTTAAACCAATTAATAATTAAAAAAACCGGTAGAAATTATGAGTAAAAATGATTCAGTAACAATTGTAGAGAAATATCAGCAGGGTAAAAGTCATGCCATTGCTATACGTCCATTTTTTGATGCACAAAAAGATAATATGGGCTTAGAAAAATATAAAATGACACTATTTGAAGGAGTATGGCACCATGAAGCTTTAACATGTTTAGAGAGAAACGGTGTAACAAGATATGTAACAGGTTTAAATGAATTTGCACCTGAAGTAAAAAAATTATCTCCTGAAAAGAAAAAAGCAAAAATAAAAGAAATTAGAGAAGTGGTTTGTGAACTTGAAAAAGAATTAGCTGCAAATGTAATTGATCCAGAAGATAAAGACTTTTGGTCAAAGGTTCAAGTATTACAACCAAACAATAACAAATTCTGGGATAAAATATTACTTAAATGTAGTAATGATCCTCTTTATTTAGATCCAGTAAAAGATCCTTTTGATTTAATTAAATTATATGCTGTTGAAGCAGGAGGGTTTTCAATAGTTGCTAAAAGTCTTGAAGATGCAAAGTCATCAGGCAGTAGATTTTATTTAGATAGAGTTAGAGAAACAACAGGTACAAGAACAAAATTATCTAAAATAAGAAATAGAGCTCTTGCATCATTGCAGAACTTATTTGATACTGATACAACAAAATTATTATATGTAACTAAAGTTATTCATAGTAATAGTACTGAATATCTTCACAGTACTCCTATTGATGTATTATATGAAGAAATGGATGCATTTATTAATGGGGAACGCCATGATAAATCAAAAAAGAGAGCTGCAGAAGAGTTTATAAAAATATCTGGTTCATCAATGGAAGATTTAAAAATTAGAGCATTAATTAAAGATTGTTTAACTAATGACCTAATGAAAACTAAATCTGATGGATTTATTGTTGATAAATATTCTGGTGAGCAATTAGGAAAGAGACCTCTTGAGGTTCTTGACTTCCTAAAGGATCCTAAAAATGATGATATATTAACAAGATATATGACTGAAATTGAACCTATTTGGAATTAGACAATGAATAATGCTACACTACAAATAAAGTTTACGCAAAGGTTAAACAAATTAGCTAGCAATGATTATGATAATATAGAATGCTGGCAAATTGTTGAATCTTTTAATAAAGCACAAATTGAGTGGTGTAGGAGACAACTTCATGGTAATAATATGTATAAGGAAGGAGATGAGGCATCTAAGCGTAGAATAGATGACCTTCAACCTTTACTTACTAATCAAATACTTATTGGTCCTTCAAATAGTGAATATTTTAAAGGAACAAATTTTCCATCTAACTATTTGGAATATAAGAGAGTAAGTACAGATGCAACTAATGAATGTTGTGAAGATCCAAGATCAATGACAGTTTATTTAGCAGAGGAAGCTAATATAGATCTTATAATGAGAGATCCTCTAAAAAGACCGGACTTTGAATGGGGTGAAACATTTTGCACATTACATGCAAATAATATAAAGATATATAGAAGAGATTTTGATATTGTAGATCCTGTATTAACATTTTATAGAAAACCAGTAAATATTGAAATATTAGGATGTATAGATCCATATACACAAGTTGCTACATTAGCAGATATAGAATGTGAATTTAAAGATGATATAGCAGAAATTATTATTGATGAAGCTGTAGCAATCATTGCTGGAGATATTGATGCTGTAAATCAGTACATTAGAGGATCACAATATGCAGAAAAAAATAATTAACAATTTGTTTAGTTAATAAATAAGTTGTATATTATATTATATACAAGGATGTGGGTTCAGGTTTGACTCCCTTCATTCTGGTGAAACAAAGTCATTCTGTTTGTAAATAAATAAAGCCCTCTGAATAAAATAGGAGGCATATAGAAAAAATGAGTTATTTTAATCACGCTTATAGAAAAAGCATGTTAGCAGCTTCTGTTGCTGCTAAAAATGATACTACAGCCTCATTAGGTCCTGGAGTTGTGGCTCTCGTAGATGCATCAACTTATCTAGCACTTGATCCAGCTGCAGTAGTTGTACCAGCTAACACAGATGTTTTACTTGTACAAGGAAACTACAATACTGTAGACACTATTGGAGGTAATAAACTTCATGGTGGATATTCTGAGTCAATTAAATCTAAAATTATTAAACCGAAGTTTATAACAAAAGTATGGACACAAGATTGTACTGAGGCTTGTGCTGCTACTAATGTTACTGTAACTGTACCAGACACATGTTATCCTTGTCCTGATGGACATCCTCAATTAAGGATTGATCTTAAAGGTGACAATATACAGAGATTCTTAGGAAGAAACAATTATTTTATTGCTGATTTCTCAGGATGTTGTGATGGAGAAGCAACAAATTTTACAGGAGTACAAGTTACTGAAGGTTGGAGAGATGCTATTAATGAAGATCCAACAGTTGGACCTTTTGTTACTGCAACAGCGGCTGGTGGAGTATTAACACTTGCTTTACAATGTCCAGATGAGACTTACTTTGATGATTGTTCATTTGATACTAGAGATTGGTACGGAACAACTCCTATTACTATGTTAGTTTCTGTAGTTGATGATGATGGAGATGCTTGTACAGATCCTTGTGCTGCACTTACTCCTTTAGATGCACTTAATCCTGCTACTACATCAGTTACAACTATGCCACAAGAAACAAGTGGTGAAACAGTACTGAGAGATCTTATCTTAGATGGAAGATATCGTCAAGATGGTGGTCATAACCAAGGTAATAGAGATTCTGCTAGATTTAGAGAAATTGAAGGTGGAGATGCTTTAACTGGTGCAGTTAATAGACAAGGTTTTTATAAGATGTATTATGTACAACATACTGTGCCTCGTTACAATAATCCAACTGGAGTATTTGATAATGATCAATATGTAGTTTCAGTTGCTGTTCTTTGCACTAATTCTGAAACAATAACAGCCGTAGATAAACTATGGGTGGTATTAGGAGCAAGTTGCAATGTATGTAGTCCTATTGATGAAGACTGTCCTGCACAAGGATAATAGTCTTAAAGTTAATTTACTAAAAGGGATGGGATTAAGTTCCCATCCTTTTTTGTTTTATATATGAAGCTTTTTTTGTATATTATTAGTAGGTAGTAATATATACTCATAATAAAAAATAATATGGCGGCAAAACACATACTCAGTTTAGAATCATTCTTTGTTTCTAATCCAGAAATTTTTCACCTAAAGGATACAAGTCAATATGCTGATAATCTTAATATTGACTGTCCTGAATTACTTATAACTGTACCCGGTTATAATACACCAGCATTAATTGAAGTTAAACCTGGTTTTGACTTATCTATTAATGCGTGCTCATTAAACATTCAAACTGCAGATTGTAGTTCTACAAGAATAGATATTCCAGATGGAATTTACATTGTAAGATATAGTGTAGCTCCAAATGATAAGGTGTATGTTGAATATAACATGTTAAGAACAACATCTCTAATGAAGATGTACTATGATAAAATGTGTTCTATTGATGTGAGTCCTTGTGAACCTTCTTCTGAGAAAAAAGAATTAATGGATGAAATGGTATTTATTAAAACATTAATTGATGCAGCAAAATCAAAAGTAGAATATTGTGGTAGTCCACATCAAGGTATGGAACTTTTTGATTTTGCTAAAAGAAAATTAGAAAAAATAACATGTGTAACATGTTAGTAAACCAAAAAAACTAAACAATATGGCTAATTGTGCACATTGCAATAAACCTTTTACTTGTGGTTGTCAAAAAACAACAACTTCTGATGGTAGAACAGTTCATAAAGGTTGTAGAATTGCAGCAGAGAAAAAGAAATAATGAAAAACTGTGTAAATAAGGATTATACTATCAAAAGGATTGAGATAGAGCGTGACTTTGCTGATGATGTCTTTAAGAAATATAGATATAAAAGATATGGTATTGGTAATTGTTGTGGTAGTGATTTTGATGACAATGTAAATAAGAAAGCTCTTTGTGATCATGATGATAATCAATTAATCACATATACTGATACTACAATTAAATCAGTAATATATACTCCACCTGAAGGTGGTGCAGAAGATGATCCTAATAAACCTGACTGGGTTAATGAACTTTGTGGTATGGATCATGATGAAGTTCAGATATATTTTTATTATGATGCAACATCATTAGGTATACCAGAAACTATTGCTGCATATACAGCTGCTCAAGCATGGGTAGATAATATTAAACAAGATAACGATGGACCTGAATATATAAATTGTACTAATATAGAAGATAATAGTATTGATGTATATCATACAACAGTATTTGGAGAAAGATGGTTAGATTGGGCAACATCTGCAATGACAGGAACCTTTCAAAATTCAGGAAGTTGTGGCGGTAATGGTACTATTGATCAAGGTGGTGGTGGATGTGTTACAGGAACTGCTGTTAATGTTGATCCTGATCCAGCAAGAAATTTTGGTACAAATGATTGTGGTAGTGCAGCTGATTCAGCATTTCCTGCAACTGTAAATGCAAGTAGTAAGTTTTGGGGTGCACTTCAATGGGCTCAGAGTAATGGAAAAACTCTGTATAATGGAGGAGCTGCAGGGGTAAATGGTGGTGCTTTCTTTCCAACAGTAAATACAATTGGTATTGCACCAGCAGCTACTGCAAAAAATATATTAGTAGTTTGTTTTATAGATGAGTCAGCATCACCAACACATCATCAACCATATACTGGTCAACAAGCTGGTGGTGGTACAGCATTATGGTCTGCAGCAACAGATAATGGTACAGTAACACCATGTTGGGCAGCTGATCATACAGAATTTATTGCACAAAGAAATTTATATTTAGCTACTGTAGAGGATTCTTCTGCAAACTTTTATTGTTATCCATCTAAACCAAATAGTCCTGGAGCATCACATAGAGCTTTTCCTTTACATGCATTAGGAGCAATAACAAGTGGAGATCAAACAATACCAGATGGTACTCTCACTGTTGCTCCATATAATTTTTTACTACTTTTAACAGCAATTACAACATCAAATCCTTATTATGCACAAGGATATGGAGCTCTTGATCAACATGGATGGGGAATTAATGTAGATGAACTACCTTTTACTAGAGAAGGTTTTAGTGATGATTTAGATGATTATGCTGATATTACTGATTGTAATGATGCTACTTGTTTTGTATTTAAAGTAGTTAATCAGGATGGTAAACCTATATCATGTTATAATATTATACTTGATGGAGGTAATATAGGATATACAGATGACTATGGTGTATTAAGATATTGCATAATAAATGCATCAGTAGATACAAAACATACATTACAATTATGTCATTGTTTTACAACAACAGGTGAGTGTAGCTCACAAAATATTACAATAACATTAACTGAAGAATGTCCTGTTGATGCTTGTCCTGCAGAACCATTTATAGCATGTGAAGATCCACAAGTTGATCCATCTGGTAACGAATTATCAGGTTGCCTTGATCCTTTATCTCCTAACTATTGTCCAGATTGTACTGCAGATTGTGCAGGTGTGGTAGGAGGATCAGATTGGTCATGTTGTGATTATTGTGCTGATTTCCAATTATCATTTAGTTCAACAGATGCAACAGATGATACAACAAATGATGGTACTATAGACCTTACAGTAAGTAATGGTACAGCACCTTATACATATGCTTGGACTGGTCCAGGTGGATTTACAGCTATTACAGAAGACCTAAGTGGATTAGCAGGAGGAGTATATGTAGTAGTAGTAACAGATTCATCTAATCCAGTATGTACAGAAACATTAACTGTATATATAGATGCACCACCAAGTATTGTTTTTGGATGTATGGATCAAGGAACATTGTGTGACGAGGGTATGGATGTAGCATTTGTAATTGATTATACATCAAGTATGGGTGCAGAAATTGATCAAGTAAAAGCTGGTGTAGCTTCTATTATAACACAAATACAATCAATGGTTGGTGCTAGTGATTATAAATTAAGTTTAACAATATTTGATGAGTACAATGCGGATCCAGCTCTTGATCCTCCTGCCAGTCATCCATATTCTGCCTTAGCTGCTTATACAGGTTTACCAGCAGGTCAAAAAGCAGTTATAACTCAAACTACACCTTCAGTAGATTATCCTACAGGAACTTTTATGCTACAGTATTTTACTTGTATGGAAATGTTTGGTCTTAATAATGATATAACATTTACAGCGGCACTTAACTTGTTAAATACACCCAGTCTTGTACTTGGGAATAGTAATGCTCATTCTGGTCCAGAACCAAGTGATATAGCTGTAGATATGGTTGGAACTGCTGATTTTAGTGGTGCGTGGAGAACTGGAGTAGCTAAGTATATTGTACTGATGACAGATAATGTAGCAGGTGGTGATAATAATTCATATGATCCAGCAACAAGTCCAACAGAACTTGCTGCTATATCTAGTGCTTTACTTGCACTAGACATAAAACTAATAGTTGTTGGAAATGGAGCAAATATTGAATATCCTTCTTTTAGTGGATTATTTCCTATGCAAATTTTTGCAGATGATACTGGTGGTACTTGGGATATAGCATCCGTTGATTACAGCACAGCAACAAATAATTCTTTAGCTACATTATGTTCCCCTCTTCCTGCTGCATGTGATTATGATCCATTAGCTACTTATGATTGTGCTGGTATTTTAGGTGGTACTGATTATAGCTGTTGCCATTATGATGCTTGTACAGATTCAAGTGCGACTAACTTTGATAATACTGCAACTACTGATTGTAATTGTGAACCAGTTGGAACTTGGAATATTGGTTGGGATAGTTGTTGTACGTATTGTGTTTATGGCTGTATGGATCCACTTGCTAGCAACTATAACCCATTAGCTGATTGTGAAGATACATGCACATATAAATGGACTTGTACAGAAAGTACTGGTTCAAATGATTGTGAAAATAAGACAGATACAGGTGTATTTGGGTATGAGGAGGATCAATTGGAACATATTGCACTAGCTATGTACAATCTCCAATATACTAGTGTATTTTCATTAATATTTGAAGTAAACCAATCACCTTTATCTAATCGTTGTGAAGGACCAAATGGAGGTAGTATGGCTTATATTACTTCTTTTGGTATGAATATGCCAGCTCTTTGGAATATGAACCCAGCAGGATATACTGTATGGAATGACTTCATTACTGATCTAGCTGCTACTTGCTTTTCTTCTGTCACATTAAACACATCATATACTACTATAGAAATAATGATGGCAGCTGGTTGTGAGGGGCAATATTATACTATGGAGATTGAGTGGGAGTTTTGTCAATGTGAGGATGGTGGTATAACAACTATAAATTATTGTGAGGAATTGGGTGCTACAGACATAACAACAGGTAATCCTACTGATACAAGTACTCCATATAATTGGAGCGTTCTAATATCTACAACATATCCTAATGTTGCAGCTCAAGATTTATATTTCTGTAGTACATATATGTATCCCAATGCAAATACCTGGGTATGTCCATGTGGAGATAATGGAGGTGGTCCTACCGGAAATTATTATTTTAATATTGAACATTTTTATGATGATCAAGCAGGTACAGTCATTCTTGGAACTGTAACTCAAACATGGACTGGTTTTGTTAATGATCTTATTTCTAATAGTGTTCCTGGAGTTACTGCTGGTATGACTTATGTTGATCTTCAAGGATTACCAATGAAAGCTTTTCTTGGTATGGGTTGGGGATGGTGCACTTGTACAGATGCACAAGGATGTACATGTATAGAAGATGTTTCTGGTAATGGACAATATGATGATCAAAATGATTGTGAAACTTCTGCTAATTGTTGTGGAAACATATGTGGATGTTTAGATCCTGCTGCATCTAACTACAATCTATCAGCTAATGGAGATTGTGCAGATCCATGTGAAGTCCCTACAGCAGGTTATGGAGATACAAGTTGTTGTAACTATCTTGGTTGTATGGATCCATTAGCAACAAACTATGACCCACAAGCAACAATAGATGATGGTTCATGTGAATATAAGTGGTTATGTCAGGAGGGAACTGCAACCTCTGACTCGTGTGAGTCCAAGACTATACCAGCTGGTGAATTAAATATTGATAGTTGTAATGATTTAATAGAATATCTTATTGATGCTCCTTTACATTCGGCTGATATATCAACATATAAGTTTTGTCAGCCACTTACACCTGTAGGTCAAGATGGATGCCCATGTGATGATCCTGGTGACTACTACTGGTATTCAAATTTGTTTCAACTTACAGATAATAATATTGGATCAGGTTCTACAATTAGTGCAACAACTTGGAATGCTCTGATGGCATTGGGTGATATTAGTTTACCTGGATGGAATGTTGATGGTGGTATGACTTATGCACAAGTTCTAGTAGCATTAACTCAATTTAATGGTGAGTGGTCAACAGATTGGGTATTGTGGTGTAGCAGCTCAAATTGTATATGTACAGGTACTGACTGTGAGTGTATAGAGGATCCTGCAGGTACACATAATAATAAAATTGAATGTGAAATGTCTGGAGATAATTGTTGTGATCTTGAATGTGAACCTTGTAATTCTACAAATAATACAACACCTGGATGTTGTGATATTTTAGCTTCTAACTACAACCCATTAGCTACTTGTGATGATGGTACTACTTGTGAGTATCCTACACAGCTACCTGGTTGTATGGATTGTGGTTATATATATGAAGCCTCTCTCTACAATACTTTCTATTGTAACGGTGTATCACCAGCAATTACTCCTGGTGGATTTAACTATAACGCTGCAGCAGTAATTAATGATGGTTCATGTGTATATATGGCATGTACAGATGTATTAGCTACAAATTATAATTTTGATTGTAATGATTATGAATTTATAGGGAGTAACCCTTTAGGTGAGCTTTATACAGGATTTAACTATATTGATGATGGTTGTTGTGAATATGATAACGAAATGACATGGGTACCTGATCAAAATTTTAGAACTCATTTAACTAATATTAGTCAAGTTTCTGGTTGGTGGGATATAACAGGTACAGTAGCAGGTGGTGAGTATTGTTTTACATCTGAGATAGATAATTTTGCAACTTTAAATTTAACTGATAAGGGAGTTGCTGATTTAACAGGACTTCAAGATATGGTGGGTTTAACTACTTTTGTAGCTAATAGTAATGATACCGGAATGAATAATACTTTTACAAGTGTTACTTCTTTTATAGACACACTTAGTTTATTAACACACTTTGAAATGAGGGGAGTGCTTAATTACTACTATAGTGTTCCTACGATTGACTTTAATGGTAATCCAGAATTGAGTTATGTTAGAATAGATTATGGTATACTAACAATTCTTGATTTTACTCAAAATCCTCTTTTAGAACACTTTATATGTACATATAATAACCTCACAACTGTTGACGTAACTCAATGTCCTCTTTTAGTTTGGCTTAGAGTTAGAGGTAACAAAATTGCAAGCATGGGTGATAATACAACAGAAGTTGATATAAGTCAAAATCCTTTAATTGAGTACATAGGTGTAGCAGAACAAGTCATTGGGAATACTACTAATAGAATGAATAGCCTTGATATAAGTGTTCAGACTGTTTTAACAATACTAATTGCAAGTGTTAATGATCTCACTAGTTTGGATACAACTAATAATACTTTATTAGAAAATCTCCAGATTAACCATAACTTAATTCCAAGTTTTGATTTTAGTACTAATCCTCTAATTTATCATCTGAAGGTAAATTCTAATTCAGGATTATCAAGTCTATGGATAAGTAATCTTTCCGTTCTCCAGCTTTTGAATTGTGAAGGTAATCAACTCACAACCCTTGATTTAAGTAATAATCCTGCTTTAACTGATTTGAATTGCCGTTCTAATCAAATTCAGGTATTGGATCTAAGCTATAACATTCTTTTAACTAAAGCAAGGTGTGAGAATAATAGTATGCTATGTCTCAATATTCAAAATGGGAATAATCTGAATATGGTACCTATTAATGATATGAATTTAAAGTTCACAGGTAATAGTTTTACTGAAATTTCAGTTGATGATCCTGCCTATTGTACAGGTGCTTGGACAACAGCATTAGGAATAATTGATGGAGGTGTAACATTCAATACACTAGAGCCTTGTGATCCACCATCTGGTTACACTTATATTCCTGACGCTAATTTTAGAGAAAGGTTAGATAATGCAGAGTCACCTACGTGGTATAATGGTGATATAAATTCATGTTATGTTTTAACATCTGATATTAATACTCTAACTACATTTGTTTGTAATGGCATCACTACCCCTGATCCACATGGTATTTCAGACATGACAGGATTACAAGATTTTACTGCCTTAGAGGATTTACATGTGTGCTGCAGTATTAATCTTACCACTCTTAATGTAAGTCAGAATGTAAATTTAATAGAATTACAAATTTATGCTAATAGCTTAACAACCATTGATCTAAGCAATAATCCTCTTTTAGAAGAATTGAGAATTTATCAGAATCAACTCACAAGCTTAGATCTAAGTAATAATCCTGCTTTAGTTCTTTTACAGGCTTTTAATAATCCAAACATGACAAGTATTGATATAAGTAATAATCCTGCTTTAGATAGTATTCTGGTTAATGGTTGTGCATTAACAAGCATTGATGCAAGTAGTTGTACTTCTTTAACTACTTTGAATTGTCAATCAAATCAGTTAACATACCTTAATATAGCAAATGGAAATAATATTAACATGGGTGCTAACCCTGAGCTTCAAACAATTTCTAATAATCTAACTACTATTACTGTTGATGATCCAAGTGTAGGTGGATATGCAGAGACCACATACACATCTGGAGGTGGGAATCCAACTATTGACGCAGGTGTAACATTTGTATAACATGAAAAGATAATAAACAAAATAAATAACTTGGTTGTATCATTAATAATTTGTATATTATTAATGTATACTAGATAATTAAAATAAATATGATAGCAAGTAATTCTTCAGCAAGTAATAATAATACCAATGATATGAGTGGATGTGAGGCAATTTCATCTAATTGTGTTGTATGGCAAGGACCAGATTTAACATGTGTTGATGTATGCCATGGTGATACTATAAGTAATGTTATTGCTGCTTTATGTGAACAACTTGTAGTATGTTGTGAAGAAGCATCAATTAATGCTTTTGATATAGATGTTATAAATCAAACAACCTTAGATGGTGGACCAGCTACTACCTTAGAAGAACTTATTCAATTAATAATTAATAATATAGGAGGAAGTACAAGTACAGGACATGGTGATTTTGATTGTTCTGATGTAATGAAGTGTCCGATAACAGTAGCTGAATGTCTTAGAGAACAAACAACTCAGGAAGTAATGTCATTGCATGATTATATTAATTTCTTAGCTGTATTAATTTGTGATATACAGGATCAGATTGCTCTATTACAAGCACAAATTACTGGAAATGAACAAAGAATAACAGCATTAGAAGCTCAAGGGGAATATACAACTCCAACAAGAGTAGCAGCTGGTAATTTAGCTGGAGGAGCAGTTACAGCTGGTCAAACATATCCTATTGATACATTACTAGATGCATTAGATACTGACTATGTAACATTTAGATCTGCAACTGGAGAAGTTGGAACTTGGAATACTGCGGTTAGTGCACAACCAGCAAACTTACAACCACTTATTAAAGCGAGTTGGCCTGCATCTTATGATGCAAATCCAACAGTTGCAGGACAGAGTCTTGCTAATGCATGGGCAGTGGCAGATGATTTAAGAGAATATTCTCAAAGTCTTGAAGCACGTATTGCAGTAATTGAAAATAATTGTTGTTCATCATCTTCAGGAAGTTATAGAATGCTTGATGCATCAACATTATATATGAATGGAGCAACTTGTAGTGCAGCATGTACAGCAGCAGCACCAGAAGGAGATGATCCAGCAGCATGCTATGCAATATGGAATAGTAGTGGTATATTATTTGATACAAATGTTAAAGCATATTTAGAGTCTACTATGACAACTGAACTTACAAATGATCAATGGTATGCAATATGTCCTGGTGGAAATACAATAGTTGCAAAATATAGTACAACATATCCGCATTGGACTAGTAATACAACATGTGATGCTGGAGAAGAAGGCGGTTGTGCTTAATAATAAAATATAATAAAATAAAATAAAATGGGTTGTCATTGTAATAGTAGTATATGTAATAAATTAAAATGTGGTTGTGCAGATCATTCATTAACTACACCATGTGTATATAGTGATTGTAATGCATCAACAGCAGAACAATGTGAGGATATTCAATGTGCAGAATGTGTTTCATATTGTGATGAAACGTTTAGTGTTGATGTTGGATCAAATACCTTTATGATTGAGACTGGAACAAGATTAAATGAAATATTGCAAAATATTGCATTGTTTATAAAAGATCCAGCTTGTTTAGCTACAGCACCATCACTTATATTTATATCAAGTATTACTTCAAATTCAATAACAGTTGTATGGTCAGGATTACCTGCTGCAGCTATAGTAGATGTAGAATATAAACAAGTTCTAGCAGGAGGATGGACTACTGCAGCATCAAATGTACCTGCCGGAACGGTTTCACATGAAATAACCTTATTAACACCTAATACAGATTATATGTTTAGAGTAGTAAATGGATTATGTGAATCAGTTGAAGTATATGCAACAACATTAACAGTATAATTAGAAAACAAGAAAGTGAAGGTTTATTGGTTTTCCTAAACTTAATTGTATGAGGCTCAGGGTTAACACTGGGCCTCTTTCTTTTATATTATTTTTTTTTTATATCTTTGCAGCATATTAATCATTAAAAAACTATAAATGGACTCATTATTTAGCAGAATTAAGGCATCATTCAAATGGAAAAAAACTTCTGATTACTGTGCAGAAAAATTGGATATTACAGTAGAA
>Ga0310342_100000482_pt1 | contig 22321 bp, 15 predicted proteins | sample S15DNA20500_MG_FD_206155 | JGI IMG/M metagenome (GOLD analysis project Ga0310342, IMG submission 206155) | Marine microbial communities from station ALOHA, North Pacific Subtropical Gyre - S1503-DNA-20-500_MG | ecosystem: Environmental > Aquatic > Marine > Oceanic | place: Pacific Ocean: North...
TTTTGATTTCAACCAGTTCGCCTTGTGACTCCATGGCACGAATGTCCTCGGTAATTTTCATGCTGCAGTACTTGGGGCCGCACATGCTACAGAAATGAGCACTCTTAAAAGTGTCCTGTGGCAGCGTTTCATCATGAAATCGTTGTGCCGTTTCCGGGTCTAGCGAGAGCCGAAACTGCTCTTCCCAATCGAACTCAAACCGCGCTTTCGAGAGGGCGTCGTCCTGGTCTCGGGCACCCGGGCGTTGTCGAGCGATGTCTGCGGCATGAGCTGCGATCTTGTAAGCAATCACTCCTTGCCGGACATCCTCTTTGTTCGGTAGTCCCAGGTGTTCCTTGGGAGTGACGTAACAGAGCATGGCAGCACCACTCCAGCCCGCCAGGGCTGCACCAATCGCACTGGTGATGTGGTCGTATCCAGGGGCCACATCCGTCACCAGCGGGCCGAGCAGATAGAATGGAGCGCCGTGACAAATTTCGATCTGCTTTTCAACGTTCATGGCCACTTGATCCATCGGAATGTGACCGGGGCCTTCGACCATAACTTGCGTGCCACGCTCCCAGCTTCTTTTGACCAGGTCGCCGAGCGTTTCCAGTTCAGCAAATTGTGCCTCGTCACTGGCGTCCGCCAGACAACCGGGTCGTAAGCCATCACCGAGACTCCAAGTGACGTCGTATTGGCGCATGATGTCACAAAGATCGTCGAAGTGTTCGTACAAGGGATTCTGTTGTCGGTGGGTCATCATCCACTTGGCGATCAGCGAACCGCCTCGACTAACAATGCCCGTGACACGCTTGGTCGTCAGGTGCAGGTGTTCCATTAACACGCCGCAGTGAATGGTCATGTAATCGACACCCTGTTGGGCCTGGTGTTCTACCATGTCAAGAAAATGCTGGGCACGCATCGATTCGATTTCACCCCCCAATTCCTCTAGCATCTGGTAGATGGGGACCGTTCCAATCGGTACCGGCGAGGCTTTGATGATATCGCTGCGGATTTGATCAATGTCGCTTCCGGTCGACAGATCCATCACCGTGTCGGAGCCGAAATGCACAGCGGTATGCAATTTGTCTAGCTCGCTTTCAAGATCACTTGTGACCGCGGAGTTGCCGATATTGGCGTTAATCTTGCAATTGGCAGCAATGCCGATACACATCGGTTCGAGTTGCTGATCCAAGTGAACGCGGTTGGCTGGAATGACCATGCGACCCGCTGCAACTTCTTCACGGATTACTTCAGGAGACAAGGATTCACGCTCGGCTACGTATTCCATTTCTGGAGTGATAGTACCGGCCCGTGCAGATTCGATTTGTGTCATCGACATGACGTCCTCCTTGTAATCGATGATTGGCTAGCCGTGTTGCGACTGTTGCTACATTCCGCTGTAGCTATGCGACTCCGCTTCGCAGCTAGATTCCTTGGACACTCGGGAGCAGTAACCTTTGTTCATTTCCCGTGTCTTGTAGAACATCGTAACCAGATTGCCCAAGTTGTCAATCAACATACGGTAATTTGATTCGCAGAAGTGATCGGCAAGCAGCGGTAATTGCTCTCAAAGAGTCTTCAGATACTCTAGCACTGCCTGTTTCTGGGGAGCAGTTAAGACATCCGGGAACCGATGCCCCGCCGCACTTTTTCCTGGCAGTCGTGTATCAAAGAACTGTCGCTGCTCCCAACGATCTTTCAGGTTGTCCGGTAATTGCTGATATGGGGTAACTTCCAGCCCGACCTGTTGCTGATTATATCCGTTCTCGCTTCGTTTCCAGATCACGGGTCGCTGGCCTGCGTTAAGGACGCCCCACAACGTCGGAACGGCGCCATTGTGAAAATAAGGAGCCGAAGCCCAGATACCGTCCAGGGGAGGTGCGACGTAGCCGGTGGGCTTAGTATTCACCTGCTTTTCACCGTGATGAGCAAACCAGCTGGCCTGGTACCAGCGCCGATGGGCTTCACTCAAGGCGCCAAAACGAACCGGATCCGTGCCAATTTTTTCGATGGGGATGATCTTGTCGGGATACTCGTGCTGGGCCCCATAGCTGCCATGACAATGACTGCAATGGTTCTCGAAGAGTGATTTTCCCTGGTCCGCCAGCGGACGATTAATCGGAAAGGGATATTTCGGTGGCTCCAATGACATCAGGTAGGCATAGACATCTTTGAAGTCGCTTTCCCATTCATCAAATTGCTCTGGGCCATTTTCTCGAACCATCAAGAATTGCATCAGAGCCCGGTGACCGCGCTCTGCCATCCCGTCGATATAGAGGTGAGGTTTCTTACGGAAATGCCACCAGGGAGGCGCATCCATGTCGTGGTTGATAAGCTTGGGACGACGTTGAAATCGCTGGTAGTTCAAGTCGGCATCCCGTGAAGCTGCCAGGACCACTCCGAACATGACGGCGTTGGTTGTTCCATGAGTTGAACCCATGGGGACAAAAGCTGCCCCCAGGTCGCGGCGGAGCAGAGGTTTGCCAAGCATGACCTTAGTGGCTCGTATTTCTTCGCCGAAAGTTTGCATGGCGAAGTGGGTGTTAGGCAGTCCGGGAATCACCTGGCCCATGACTTTACCACCGTGACAGCTCAAACAGTTCAAAGCCCATTTGCCATCGGCATCGACTACGTACTGCAGCGGCTTGCCGGAATTGTCGCCGGGCCGCAGGGTGAGACCGTAGCGTTGGAATGCCAGTCGGCGGCGTTGATCAAGTGAGCTTTTGGCAGCCTCGCTGCGCAATGGTTCCGGCCATGTTTTCCAGGTGTGATCAAACACCTCCTGATCAAAGTCGGCTGGCAAGAATGGCTTTTCTGTTAGCAGGCGATAGCCGCGCTGGGAGGCCGATTCCACTTGCTTGACCGGGGGAGCAGCTTCGATGGTGTTGCCGGTGATCGGGATGACCATCCAAAGCGTTGTCCCGAGTAGCAAGATGATCAATTCTTGCTTCAACGGTCTTGGCTGGAGGATACAAGTCTTCATAGTTGCCATCAGGGTGGAAAGAAGCTGGGTAACAGATACTGGACCGTTAATGGTGGCTGAGTTTCACACGGTTTTTAGGAAAGTTAGCGAGTAGTCGAGTTAATCACTGCGATTATTGTACCCCAGATAAGGTCCGAGCCACCGTTCTGCTTCTTCGACCGTCATGTTCTTACGCCTGGCGTAATCTTCAATTTGGTCCCGGTCGAGCCTCTGGACGGAGAAGTAGCGAGCCTCGGGGTGGGCAAAATACAACCCGCAAACACTGGCAGCCGGCGACATGGCCAGGGTTTCGGTCAATTGGATCCCGGCCTGCTTTTCTGCGTCGAGCAGTTCAAAGAGGGGCTGTTTTTCCGTGTGGTCCGGCTGTGCCGGGTAGCCGGGAGCGGGACGAATACCCCGATATTTCTCGGCAATCAGGTCATTTTCGTCGAGTTGTTCGCTGCTGCCATACTGCCAGTGCTGACGCACTCGCTGGTGCAACGATTCGGCAAAGGCCTCGGCCAGTCGATCGGCCAGCGCCTTGACCATGATGGCACTGTAGTCATCTTGGGCACTGGCATATTCAGCTGCTAATTCGTCGGCCCCGATACCAGTTGTTAGCGCGAAGGCTCCTAAATAGTCAGCGGGTCCTGAGTCGCGGGGAGCGACATAATCAGCCAGCGAGCGGAACTCGGTTTGACCTTGTCGCTGCCATTGCTGACGCAGTGTATGAAAGCGAGTTAACTCCTGGTCTCGGTTTTCGTCCTCAAAGAGAATCAAGTCATCTCCATCGGCCGCGGCTGGCCAGATGCCATAAACGGCCCGGGCCTGTAATTGTCCCTTGCTGACGATTTGTTCCAGCATTTGTTGTGCCTGATCGAACAGTTCGCGAGCCGCTTCACCGCGCTGAGGATCATCCAGGATGGCGGGATACTTCCCCTTCAATTCCCAGGTCATAAAGAAGGGGGTCCAGTCGATAAAGCGAACCAGTTCTTCCAGAGGGTACTGGTCCAGCACCTGGGTCCCGAGTATGTCGGGTGTTTCGATCGTTAGGCTATTCCAGTCCGTGGGGAATGGCTGCTGGCAAGCTTCTGCGTAACTGATCATGGGGAACGTGCGCTGCTGGTAAGCGAGATCTAAATCAGTTTGTTTTTGCGAATTCTCTTCGACTAGTGCCGGTTTAAGTTCCTTACTCATCAGTCGGTCGACGATTCCAACGCATCGCGAGGCATCGGTAACATGGATGGTTGGCTGGTCGTACTGGCAGGCGATGCGGACCGCAGTGTGCTTGGCGCTGGTGGTGGCTCCGCCGATCAGCAAGGGAAGCTGGTTATCTTCGCGTTGCATTTCTTCCGCAACGTGGACCATTTCATCGAGACTTGGTGTGATTAATCCGGATAGCCCAATGATATCTGCCTGCTGCTGTCGGGCGGTTTCCAGGATTGTCTCACAGGCAACCATCACTCCCAGGTCGATGACCTCGTAATTATTGCAGCCTAGCACCACCCCCACGATGTTTTTTCCAATGTCGTGAACATCTCCCTTCACGGTAGCCATCACGATTTTTCCGCGGGATCGACGGGCGGTCTCTCCGGACTGTTCCTTTTCTTCTTCCATGAACGGGGTCAGGTAATTAACCGCTTTCTTCATCACGCGGGCCGTCTTAACCACCTGCGGCAGGAACATTTTGCCGGCTCCAAAAAGGTCCCCCACGTGAGTCATGCCTTCCATCAGGGGGCCCTCAATAACTTCCAGACAACGTGTTACCTGCTGCCGGGCTTCTTCGGTGTCTTCGACGATGTACTTATCGATCCCTTTGACCAGTGCATGGCAAAGTCGTTCGTGGACTGGCAATTCTCGCCAACTGAGATCTTCGGCGTTGCTGGTGCTGCGCTGGCTGGTAATCGATTCCGAAAACTGTAGTAGTTGATCGGTAGCGTCCGGATGGCGATTAAAGAGTACGTCTTCTACGTGCTTGAGCAGATCCGCTGGGATTTGTTCGTAGACGGCCAGTTGCCCGGCATTGACGATTCCCATATCCAGTCCGGCCTCGATGGCGTGGAACAGAAATGCCGCATGCATCGCTTCACGGACCGTGTCGTTGCCGCGAAAGGAGAAAGAAATGTTGCTCACACCACCTGAGACGCTGACTCCCGGGCAGCACTCTTTGATTTGACGGATCGAATCAAGGAAATTGATGCCGTAATTGTTGTGCTCTTCAATGCCTGTACCGACCGTCAAGATGTTGGGGTCAAAGACAATGTCCTGGGGAGGAAAGCCGACTTTCTCGGTCAACAGTTGATAGGCTCGCTGGCAGACGGCTACCTTGTCGGCGACTTCAGTAGCCTGTCCTGTTTCGTCAAAGGCCATGACCACGGTGGCTGCTCCATAGCGACGGATGATCCGTGCTCGCCGCAAGAATTCTTCTTCACCATCCTTGAGGCTAATGGAATTTACCAGTGATTTTCCCTGGACACACTTCAGCCCGGCTTCAATGATTGACCAGCGGGAACTGTCGATCATGACTGGTACCCGCGTGATATCCGGTTCCGCGGCGATCAGGTTTAAGTAACGCGTGATGGCCGCTTCACCGTCGAGTAACGCGTCATCCATATTGATGTCAATGATGGATGCTCCGTTTTGAACCTGCTGCAGGGCAACTTCGACTGCCGGTTCGTATTGCTCTTCACGAATCAAGCGGGCAAACTTGCGTGAACCAGTGACATTGGTACGTTCCCCAATCATGGTAAAGTTGCTGTCCGGGCGTAAAGTGAGAGACTCCTGGCCACTCAATTGCAGGTAGGAAGATGCTTCCGGCGGGCGGCGCACCTCAGCACCCTGTACCATCTGGGCAAAGGCCTTGATGTATTCCGGGGTCGTGCCGCAACAACCGCCGACGATGTTGACCCATTGCTGGTCGACAAATTCCTGCATCACCGAGACCATGTCCTTCGGTGTCTGATCGAATCCGCCGAATTCATTGGGTAACCCGGCATTGGGATGGCAACTGATGTAAACGGGGGCCAGCTTTGACAGTTCCTGGACATAAGGTCGTATCTTTTCTGGGCCAAAGGCGCAATTAATGCCAACGCTAAGAAGGTCAAAGTGGGCAATGGAATTCCAAAAAGCCTCGATCGTTTGACCCGACAAGGTGCGTCCTGCTGCATCGGTAATCGTGACCGATGCCATCACCGGAACGTGAGTCTGGTGTTCTTCGAAGTACCGCGAAATTGCGAACAGACAGGCTTTTAGGTTTAACGTATCAAAAGTGGTTTCCGGGAACAGTAGATCCACGCCGGCCTCTACCAACGCTGTCACTTGCTGATAATAAGATTCAACATGTTGATCAAACGTGATCGAGCGGAATCCCGGATCTTCCACCCGTGGAGACAGCGATGCCGTTTTTGTTGTGGGGCCCATGGAACCGGCAACAAACCGTGGGCGACTGGGATCCTGCTTCATACTCTCCGCTACCGCTTCACGGGCACAGCGGACTGCCGCTGTATTTAACTCCCGCATATGAGACTGTAGCCCAAATTCTTCCATCGCTACCGGCGTCGCACCAAACGTGTTGGTCTGCACAATGTCGGCACCGGCTGCCAGGAACTGGCGATGAACCTCAACCAGTGCCTCCGGATGTGTTAGAGCTAGAATGTCAACAAAGTTCTTCAAGTCCTTATGGTGATCGGCAAAGCGATCGCCACGCATCTGATCCTCCGTGATGCCCATATCGAAAATCGTTGTCCCCATGGCACCGTCGAGCAAGAGAATCCGCTTCTCAAGTAAGGCGATTAATTGCGCTTCGGTAGTGGAATGGGGTTGCCGGATCATGAACTCTTCGTCGCTTGCCTTCGATCAATTAAAATTGGGACGCGAAAGTCGAGTATCCCAAACACCCCTCTTTACCGCAACATGGCGCTTTTTACTAAACTATTGCTGGCTCGTCTGCCTCTCTTGACTGTTGGGTTCCTGAGCGGGTTCGCGGCCCTTCAGCTTTTCTAACCCTTCAAGTTTCCCAGGATTCTAAACCGATAATTGTTTACAGCGGTCTGGCCGTCTGCGCAGGTGGGCCAATTGATCGAGCAAGTCATGTTTGCCAGATCGCTAACGAGGATCCGAACCATGACCGACCATCGCGCCGTGCCCGAAGAGGATCTACATTGCGTGGAGGCGGACTCCGGTTCGGATCGGTCAGCGCAAAGACTCGAAGTTGGCCAGATCCCGATACTGGTTTCTTTACCTGAGCTGGCAACCATGGCCAGTCAGCGAGCGACGGAAAAGAAATCGTTGCGTTTCCAAACACAACGGCTGAGGGCGGTTAGCTGGCGACGTGTTTCAGGTGGCAACATGCTAGTGGTTGGTATTTTGTTGATGCTTACCGTGACAACGTACTGGGGATTGTCAGGTGGAAATGTATCGTTGTCGCTACCGGATGCTGAGCAAACGACCGTTCAGCAAGCAGGGGGTGAGGAAGAAGACTTTTTGGACCCGGCGGCGGTAACATTTTTCCCGGAGTTTTCTTCCCAGGAAGGTAGCGAGGTTGCTCAGCCACCTGTGGTAACCGGCCTGGCAACTCCTGGCCGGGCGATTTCCGGGCAGGTAATTGTTCAGCCGAGTGCCCCTGTTTTGACAGCTCGTCGCCCGACGAAATCATTGGAGAAGTTAGCGGAAGAAGAGTTGCGGCGTGCCACCCAGGTACCTCGCTAAGGTTTGCAGCACCAATTCTTTCAAGGTGGTACGGTTTACCAGCTATTGATCAGGCACTGACCATGACGACGCTTAATCAGGCTTTTATCAGAGTCTACGCAAAACAGCCATCTGATGCGTCGGACGACAGCGGTTCGCAGTTGTCTGGACCGTTGGGTGTCCAGTTGCGAGTTGATGCGGGCGCTGCGGTTTCTGCAACCGAGCTACCAGGAGCGTTGTCAGCGATCGGGCCGATCCATACGGCTAGCGGTTCTGAGAACAGGGTAACAGCCGTTGAGGTTGGTATGCAGATCGTCGCTTCGGAGCAGTCTTCGCCGGTGGCAGCGAGATCGGATTGCCTGGTCTCCATGGACTCTCCGGATACTGTCGCAGTCGAACAAGCAGCGCCGGCCAGTGAGTTTTATGTGGCGACTTGTGTGAAGACGCCAACACTGAGCGATGAGATTCAGTGGCCCTCGGTTTGTCGAGCATTAACACAAGCCGCCTCGGGTTCCCTGCAGGCTGCCGGGAAGACGTTGTCCCAAGCGGTTGCAGAAGGAATGAAAACGATTGCTGTCACCAGCGCGGAAGCGGAGGTCGGAGTGACGACTACGGCGATTTGCTTGGCGCGGGCCGCTGCCGAACAGGGTGTGCGGGTGGCTTTGGTGGACGCTCATTTTGCAGATCCTCAATTAGCAGTGGAGATGGGATTGGAGAATCCTTCTTGTTGGTATCTGCGCACTGACAATCAAAAGTCGGGCATGCCGCCCATCCTGCTGGAAAAAGACGGCGTCGCATTTTATCCGCTACGGGTTGAGTCTCCTGATGATCTTATCGACTGGACCCACTCCCCCTTAGCGACAAGGTTGCAAGAGATTTCTCAGTGCCATGAGCTTATCTTGTTGGACGTGGGCCCGGTGCTTGTTGCCTGGGGGTATGGATTCAGGAAGATCGCAACAGAGTTGATTGACGCCGTGGTGCTGGTCCGTGATCGACGCCAGGCAGACGAATTTGCTGCGGGTGCAGCGATTGACCGTTTGCAGCGTGTCGGACTGGAAGTGGTCATCGCAGAGAATTTTGTTTCGTAGTGTCACGTTGTTGTTAAACATTCTTGTTGCTGGTGATTGATACTGGAGTAAGCGAGTAACTATGTACCGATCTCACTGGAAAATGTCTTTTCGACCCTTCGATCATGGTTATGACGGGCGTCTTTTTTATCCCAGCGAAACGCATCATGCGACGCTGTTGAAATTGCGTTACGTGATTGAAAACCGTCGTGACCTGGCAGTTTTGGTCGGTGACGCGGGGATTGGCAAGACATTGCTTGTGCATCATCTACTGCAGTCCCTGCCTGACGTCAATGAGCCGCGCTGTCATATCGTGTTTCCGCAGCTGCCTGCCGAGGAGTTGATGGTCCATGTGACGGATCAACTGGCTGGAGAGACGTCAGCAGAGACGACTGATTTGCGTACGACGGTCAATCGTTTTGAAGCCTTGCTGCGGTCTGCCGTTGCCGCGGAAAAGCAGCCAGTGCTCGTGCTGGATGAAGCCCACTTGCTGGCAGATCGACGGATCTTGGAGATGTTTCGTTTGTTGTTGAATTTCCGGCATCATGAGCGCTCCATGTTCACGTTGATCCTGGTTGGAAGCAGATCGCTGTTGTCCGTTCTGGAAGAATCGCCGGAGCTGCAAAGTCGTGTTGACACCCAGTCGCTTTTGCAATCCCTGTCCATTGATGAGACGATTGCTTACATCCAGTTTCGCCTGGCTGCTGTTGGGATTCAGCAGCAGATCTTCAGTTACGCCGCCTTGGAAGCGATTCACTATGGTACCAGCGGTATTCCACGGGCGATCAATCGCGTCTGTGATTTGGCGTTATTGATGGGCTATGCGCTGGATCGTCATGAAATTGGCATTGAAGAGGTGCATACAGTCCTGGAAGAGTCCATCATTCCAATTGTCCCCTGATCTTCGTGCTCTCTTTGGCTACGGTGGGGTGGGGATGCTAATGCTGTCCGTCTAGAATCAGTCATTGTGAATACTCCTGGTGATCTTTCGAATGATTCGACCGTGGCTCCGTCATTGCCATCGTGGAGAGTGACGCTGGGCTTGCTGGCGATTATCCTGTTGGCCGCGACCTTGCGAGCCAGGCACATGAACGAGCCGCTCTGGGTGGATGAACTGCATACCGCCTGGGTGGTTGAGGATAGCCTGGCTGACGTGGCTGATCGCGCTGCGGTGGGCAACCAGGGGCCTCTCTTCTTTTATGCACAATGGTTTGTCTGTTCCCTGCTTGCTCCCAGTGAATTGACGTATCGTTGTCTCAGCCTGGTAGCCGGATTGTTACTGGTACCAACTGTGTTTTTTGTGGCACGGGAAATATGTGGCAGCGACTGGGCTGGTTGGACGGCAGCTGCCATGATTAGCGTTGACCGTTTTAGCGTGATTTTTTCCTGCGAAGCTCGCCCTTATGCCTGGGTGCAATGGATAACGGTTGTTCATCTTTACCTGGGTTGGCTGCGATTGACTGCCATCGACCGGCCGGCTTCGAGACCCTCTGTTCGGTTACGACTTGCCTGGATTGGAACCGGTGCGCTGCTGTTCTATTTGCACTACACCGCGGCACTAATTCTGTGCGCTGAAGTGGTTGCCTGGGTAGTTCTGCGACTGCGGTATCGTGGCCCTATGGCCCGCCATTTGTTCGATTTCACTGGTTTTGAATTTCCAGGTCGAGCCATCACGAAAACCAGACCAGGTCGATCGCTGGTGGCAATCGACTTGGTCGGGTTGGCACTGGTTTGCTCCCCTGCCCTGCCTCACTTGCTGATGATCAACCATCGCCGCAGCAACTGGTCTGAATTTGTGCCAGTGCCGACGGTCCTCTCGCTGCTGACGCTGTTGCCGCTGCTGGTCTACGTGGGATTGCCTTTGGCTTCTCGGCTAACGCAATCGCGGGCAGACAAAGAGTCGCCGCAAAATCGTGGTCCTGCTGTGTGGCTGATAATGCTCAGCTGTTGCCTCTTGGTTCCCTTGCTGGTGACGTGGTTGACGACGGTCAGTGGTGTCGCGGCTCTTTACCTGACACGCTATTTGATTGGGTCCCTGACGGTTTCTGTTTTGATTGCAGCAACACTGCTGGGACGATTGCAAGGAGATGGTCGACGCTGGGTCACGGCAATTGTACTGGCGGTGGTCGTGTTGTTGACCGAATCGGCCATCAGTTTTTCGCGATGGGTTCCAGAGAACGGGGCTTGGCCCTCTCTTCTGCGTCGTTCCGGAGTGCGAGTCAAGCAGGAAGACTGGCGGTCTTTGATTTCGCATGTGAACAAGCAGGACCCCGCTGGTCGCTGGCCTGTTTTCCTGGTGCCAGACTTGATTGAAGACCGTCAACTGGGAAAGCCACAGGCCCCTTCACTCCATGCACGCATCAGCCGCGAGGAGTTTTGCCTGTTTCCGCTACGAGGGTGTTATCCTTTGCGCAAGTCAAACCTGCCGCCCGTCGCTCTGGCAAGCAAACCGGCGGTACTGCAAGATCAGCATTTAGATCGCCTTAAAACGGCTCGCGGTGGCTGGTTCATCGTTCGCGGAAGTCGATCCCGTGTGCAAGGCTGGCAGCAGGCGATTGACAAGGCACTCGCTCGGGATGGCCCAGGTCCGCGGAGTGAATTGCAGCGGTTCGGGAACCTGGGGCTGGTACGCGTGCAATCGTTGCCGGTCCAATAGCTGTCGGTACCGTTACCGACCTCCCAGTTCCGATTGAGCACGGTCCAGTTCTTTGCGACTGGATTTTAGTTGATCGAGGATGCGACGCAGCTTCTCGGCATCTTTCGTCTCGATTTTGAGCTCTTTGGTCGCTTCTTCGAGTTCCTTGATCGACTTGTCCAGTTCCTGGTGCGCTTTTCCCAGTGATCGCTTAGTCTGTTGGGGAATGAGTCCCGGAGGCAGGCGGAAATTGGGTGGCAGCTGGTTTTTCCCGGGAATCAATGGGATTGCCTGTTGGAGGTTAGGCAACTGGATGTTGAACTTTGGTTGTCCGGTGTATTTTTTATAGAGTTTGTGCGCATCCGGGTGTTTCTTGGCTAACTCGTCGGCGTTCTTGGCGGCGTATTTCTTGGTAGTCTCCTTACCATCTTTCTTTTCCGTGACTTCCATCTGAATACCATTCTTTTGGTCTTCTTTGATGGTGACTTTACGGCCATTTTCTTCCGCTTCGATCTCCTTGGTCCCGTTTACCTGCTTGATCCGAATTCGCTGGTTGCCTGCCACACCGGCTTGCACGCGGATTTGGATCGGACCACCAAAGACCTGGATTCGGCCAGCGGGTGGGGCAGCTTCTGGCTCTGGTTCTGCCGGAGGGTTGAGGACCTGTTGTGCTTGGCGAGCAGCAGAGGCCTGGGGGCCGGCTGCGATTTGTTCGAGCGCTGCTTTCGCGGCCTTGCGAGTTTCTGCGTCAGTTGACGCCAGGTGCTTCTTGAGAATATCGATAGCTCGCATCGTCACTTCGCGCTGTTTGCCCATGGCCGCTTCGGTCAGGGGGCCAATGGCCGCTCGTCCAAATTCAGCGAGCTGGCGACTGGCTGTTTCACGTTCGTTGAATCGCCCGGATTTCAACTGTTCAATCACCTTCCCTATTTCCATCTGCTGATTTTCATCAGCGGGATCGACGGCCAAGATGGTGGCCGGGGCAATGACGCCCAGGCAGAGCATTAGCAGAGCGAGGGTTAGGACGTGACTGATTCCCCGTCGGGTAAATAAGACCGAGCTTTGCATGAGATTCACTCCGCTAAAAGAACAAGGGTCGAACGGACCTGGTTTTGTTATCAATCTCTGAATCCAAAAGGCGCCGATTCCTGGCTTTTTTCAGTATCTTGCGAGGCGCGTTACCCCTTATTCACGGACACTGCAACTCACCAACGAATGGTAGCGTATTAAACAGTTTCTTGCAGCTAGCGGATTTGATTTTGTCGGGTTTTTCCAGATATGCCGTCAGTAACGGCCCCGTTGGCGTTCCTTGGCAGGGAGAACTTCCAGGCAAGTGGACCACCAGCCAGTCACAATCGTTTCAATGAATTCATCCGGTAGTCCTTCGGCTTGCATCTGCCGAGCCAACCGCTGGTGGTCATACTCGACCGGCACAAATTTAACTTGCAGGTCAGTAGCTGTAGGGGCTTCCAGTAACGTGTACCAGACCGCAGTCGTGCCGGCGTTTTCTGGACGTCCCAGTACCCCGACGTTTACGAACCGGCGTTGATCAGCAAGCTGGCGTTGCCACTTGATTCCAGTGTGTGTTGTTGCCACCAGGTCGACCTGGTGTTGGTCCAACAGGTGTTCCAGGAAATGACTGGACGTCGTTGATTCCCACAGGAATTCATTGACCCGCCGAGGGCTGCCGTGACAGAGCAACAGGCGAAATGGTCCCAGGGACACGTGTCGTTGGGTGGGCATGTTGCGCAGCAAGGCACGATTTTGGCTGCTGGTATTCGCCAGCGTATAGTCGTAACTGATCTGAGCATAATAGTTGTCTGCCGGATCGGTGTAACCGCACCGACAGTCATCGAGTCCATGGCCGATGGAGTGATCATAATTTCCCTGGATACACTGGACGTGATACTTATCCAGCAGCGGAAAGACTCGATCTGGATGGGGACCGAAAGCTCCCAGGTCACCCAGGCAGTAAATCGCATCGACTCCACGCTGGCTAGCATCTTGGAGAGCAGCTTCCAGAGCCAGGTGATTACTATAGATTCCGCCCAGGCAGGCAATACGTGAAATCATGGTTCTTTTTAATTACTCACTTTCCCGTCCCGCTAAAAGTGACGCCTGGCGTCGTGGACTGGCAGAGGCTGCGGGGCTGGACGGGTTCGTGCAAATGGCTCCGTACTGGTAGCAGGTGTAGCAGGCACCATGGCGTACGGCAAAGGGCTGAGTAGCTTCGTCCAGGGATTGTCCCAGCAGTGAATCGTCAGAGTCGATTAGGATGGGACAAACGTGGACGCCTTGGTCGGTGACGATGCGACTGTGTTCACACACAAGTTGGCCAACGTCGTAATCGGCCAGCATGTCACTGGAAATGCGCTCACTGTCGCGATATCCGTGAGTACGATTTTCCTCCGCTCCGATTTGGAGCGTGGGGAGTAGCTTAAGGCGTGGGCGCTGGTAACCGATCGACTGCAAGGTCTCGGAGAATCTTTGCAGGATTTGACCATCTTCTGAGTCGGGCCAGGTCCTGGTGGCGGTGATAATCGGTAAGAAACCGAATTGCACCAGTTTTTGCAGACCATCAAGGGCTCGTTGAAAGGTACCGATACCTCGGATGGGATCATTGGTTTCCGGGGAGTATCCGTCAATGGAGACACGAAACTCCAACGAGTAAAGACTGGCGGCTTCGGCAGCAGCTAGCGTGGTGAGCCAGTCATCTTTCAGGACGGTAGCGTTGGTCAAGACGGTTGCCGGTCCATATTGGAGCGTTCTGGTCAGGATCGGGACCATCTCGGGATTGAGAAAGGGCTCGCCACCGGTAAAGTAGTATTCTTTGACTCCCTGGGAGATCGATTCCTGCAGGTACCGGTCAACCGTGGCTAGGCTCAAGAACCCGAAACTGTCATTCTTGGGACTGCAGCTGATAAAACAATGATGGCAGGTGAGATTGCAAAGAGTACCGGCAACTTGAAACCAAAGATGGTCCAGATGGGTAAGGTGCACAACCGGTTCATCAAGATTGGGATCGCTTAAGGACATGGCAGAGTTTCGTTGAAGTATGCGAATCAGTTAATCACCCGGGGGATGCGTTGTCAGGTTGCAGACGCTGTCATATAGGTTCAAGTCATTTCGCTGACCAATGATAGTGAACAATTGCTGAATCTGGTCGAGTCCGTGGGCAAACAGGAAATGGGGATTGCGGCCATAACTTTTGCTTCCCAGGATATAGAAATTGGGTTCTGGTGTGAGCAGCGTTTCCGGGCCGGTCGTGGCCTGTTGCAGGCAGTCTTGTGTTGAGTCGCTCATTAATGCTGTCGCCAGCTTCATGGGCCCAGAAGTTGCGTAGCACTGATGAACGTGCAGTTCCCGGAAGAGACGGTCGTCCGGTCGGTAGCCAACATTGCCAATGATTCGGTCAACAATCAATGGTTGCTGCTCAGCAGTTGCTTGTGAATGGAGTGTCTCGTATTGCACTTGGAACTGATCTTGTTGCTGATCATAGCCAATCGCTTCAATGCTCACGCTACCAAGATGTCGAATCGTGGTCGGCTGACCGATCGCGAGCTGGTTGGCGGTTTGGGTCAATCGGGATCGCTCTGAGAGTGAGTCGTTGGGAATGTCTTCCAGTGGACCCGTCGCAGTACCAAGGCACGCTTTGCGAGTCATCCAGGTGACTTGCGTTTGAGGGAACTGCTTCTGCAACTCGGCTAAGGCTGTGACCGTGGTTGCTGCCGAGTATCCTCCGCCGACGACCAGCGTATGTTTGTCGCGATAGAGGGATTGCTCACGGCCGAGCACATCGGGTACCTCGTATCGGATCTGATCTCGCAGTTCACTTTCTCCGCAGGCGGGTGCACCGCCGGATCCCAGCCAGTTTGGATTTGCAAAGACGCCGGTGGTATCCAACACAATCTTGGCAGTGGCTGTCTGTGTCTCTCCACGGTCGTCCTTGAAGAGAATGCGCAAAGGTTGCTCAGTTCGTTTTGGATTGCCGGGGGCATCGGTTTTCAGAGCACCGATTCGGGAGATCGCCAGCACTTCGGTTTGGCACTGAATATGTCCTCGCAACAAGTCCGTGTCTGCTAAAGGTTGCAGGTAAACGTCAATCCACTGTTGTCCTGTCATCAGGGTATCGGGTGCGGCAGCTGGCCGTTCCGGATACTGAGCGGCCAGCGCTGCCAACCCGAGTGGTGAACAGTTCATCTGGAAGGGAGTGAACATGCGAATGTGTCCCCAGCGTCTCACATGACTGGCTACCTCGAGCCGTTCGTAAACTTGAACAGAATAACCGAGATAGCGTGCATAGAGGGCTGCTTCCAGGCCGATCGGACCTGCGCCGAGAATGGCAATGGTGGCTGGGGGATCATTCATACGGTTAGCCTCGTCCTACCCGAAACGCATCTAGGTCAATGACTGGTTCGAGTCCTCGAATCAGTTGTCCTACGGTGACCGCGGTACCGGTCGAGAGATGAAGTCCACTGCGGAAATGACCGGCAGCCACAAAGGCGCGCTCAAGCCCTGGAATGGGACCCAGGTAGGGGAAGCCGTCAAAGGAACCTGGTCGTAACCCTGCCCAGGATCGTTCCACGGTTGCCGATCGTAACTGGGGTACTAAACTCTCGGCCAGGGCTGTCAGCTCGGCCAGCATTTCGGCGGTGGTTGATTTGTCAAAGCCCACTTCTTCTTCGCAAGATCCGACCAGCAACCGGCCGTCGTTACGCGGGACCAGGTAGCGAGTTCCTTCGTTAATGATGTGTGTCAGGAGACGCTCCGGGCAGCGATAGAGGATCATTTGACCGCGGACGGGGAGAATGCCGTTGGGTACATTTAATTGTTCGAGTAATTGTCCAGACCAGGATCCCGAAGTGATGCAATAAGACCCTGCTTGCAGTTCTCCTGCCGATGTTGCGACGCTGTCGATTTGGTTCTCACGCAGATTAAAAGCATGCGCGGCGACGTTTTCACTAAGCAGGACATCACGTTGTCTGCAGGCCTGTACAAGTGCTTTCAGGTGGTCTGGGTTGCGACATTGAGATTCTCCGGGAACCAGGTAGGCAGCTTTGATGCTGCCTGTGATGGCCGTTTCATGGAGTGCTGGTTCCTGGTCGACGAGATCTTGTGTGGACAGCGGAAGGACATCGATTTTGTCTTCTTGGAGCCACTGGGCAAAGGCCTGCAGCGAGGCTGCTTCCCCTTCCTGCCGAGCCAGGTAGATGCCGCCACATTCGTGGTAGCCGTTATCGATTCCCGTTTCTTCCGCCAGTTGCCTCGCCCATTGGGCATGCAGGGGGTGACTGAGGCCGCGTAAGCGATCGATCGGATCGACGGCAGTTTGCAGATTTGCTGGCGGCAGGATCCCGGCACCTGCCCAAGAGGCTTCGCGACCCATTTCGGACTTGTCAATCACCTGGACTTGCAGGCCGTGAGTAGCCAACTCGTAGGCAATCGACAGCCCAATCACTCCGCCTCCCATAATCAAGCAGTCATGCATGGCAGATCCCTGAACTATGACTTGGAGCGGTCTTCGATGGTTAACTCTGCCACGATCTGGCCAACGGCTGTTACAAGGTCCTCGTGAGGAGACTGTCCGGGAGTGGGATTCGTGAGTTCCTGGTGCAAGGCGAGCAGGTCGTCGAGGCGGTCGACATCATACCATGGTGCCAGTACGGCGTAACTCAGGCCAGTGGATTTGAGTTGTCGGACCGTCTGTTCAAAGACACGGCCAGATCCCCATTCAATTTCCTCGAAAATATCAGGAACGATGCCTCGGCAGCCAACCAAGTAGTAGCCACCATCTCGTGCTGGTCCGATCACCACCTCGTGCTGCTTCAACTGGTCAAAAGCGTCCTGAACCATGGTTGTCGAAAGTGTAGGACTGTCTGCGCCGATCAGTACTGTTCGTTCTTGACCGCTCTCTGCGGCAGCGGCAAAGTAAGCTTGTATGCGAGTTCCCAGATGTCCTGCTGTCTGGGGCAGCAGGTTCCAGGCTGGTCCGGCCAGTTGTGCGAACTCAGGCCGCCTGTCGGGTGGCCAGTAAGCGAGGATTCGCTCGGTTGGAAACGACTGGAAGGTTGCCAGTGAACTGGCCAGGAATTCACGGTGCAGGCGGCTGGCAGCCTGTTCGCCAATCGACTCTGCGAGTCGCGTCTTGACTCGGCCAGGTTCCCAGTACTTGGCAAATAAACCGAGTTGTTTCACGTCTAATACTCCAGGAGTCGGCGCAGTAAGATCGGGTTGACCTGGCCACGGAATCGTTCTTTACCGCCGATCCAGACGACGGGGACAAGCAGGTCGTATTTCTCCCGTAGTGTCGGGTTGTTGTCGATATCAACAGATTGGACCGTGAGTCCATGCTGTTCGAGCGTTGCTTTCGCCTCGTCGCAAAGACAACACCCTTGACGTGTATAGAGGATTGTTTCCGTGTTCGGGGTTACTGCCATAATGGTCCGGTCCGCTTGCTGTTGCTCTGCTGGTCGCCCGCCAAGGATTGTGTCGTTGATTAGGAAGACCGTCAATCGGTGGCAGAACGATCGGGTTAGAACGGTTATTTTCGTTTTTATTGCGCATTGTTGACGTTTCATGGAAGCCGGGCACTTCTGTAGAAAAATTGTCTTTTTCGTGCTAAAATGGTGGAGGTGTGACACGTTTTTAGTGGTCCACTGGTGCTACAAAACCTGTTTAAATGTGTTCTTGTGATGGCTCAAATAAGCGTCAAGAAGTTCTTCGAATTGGTTCAGCAGAGCAAGTTGGTCGACGAAGCCCGGCTTGTGACAGCGATGAAGGACTACAAGCAAGCGCATCAAGGCAAAGTGCCTGAGACTGCCAGTGAGTTGGCAGAAGAACTCATCCGCCTGGAACTATTGACGCAATGGCATTGTGACAAACTCCTGGTAGGAAAATACAAGGGCTTCTTCCTGGGAAAATATAAACTGCTCAAGCATTTGGGTGCTGGTGGCATGAGCAGTGTCTACCTGGCTGAGCATGTCTTGATGCGGCAACTGCGCGCCATCAAGGTCTTGCCGCGGGCACGCGTCAATGATTCATCGTATCTTGATCGGTTTCACCTTGAAGCTCAAGCGACTGCTGCCTTGGATCACCCGAACATTGTGCGGGCCTACGATATTGATAATGATGGAGATACGCACTACCTGGTCATGGAGTATGTGAATGGCCAGGACCTTAAGGTCGTCATCGAGAAGTCGGGACCCCTGGACTTTGATCAGGCTGCTCGTTACATCGCCCAAGCTGCCAAGGGACTGGATTACGTTCACCAGCAAGGACTGATTCATCGTGATATCAAACCGGCAAATCTGCTGGTCGACGAAGAGGACACCATCAAAGTCTTGGATCTTGGTTTGGCGTTGTTTTCGGATGATGCCAAAATGGCATCGGTCACCCTGACTCACAATGAAAGCATTCTTGGCACAGCGGACTACCTGGCTCCGGAACAAGCTGCCAATAGCCACAATGTTGATTCGAGAGTCGACATTTATGGCCTGGGTTGTACCCTGTATTTCGTATTGACGGGTCGCGTATTGTTTCCGGAAGGAACCTTAGGGCAGCGGATCGCTAAACATCTGAAGGCAACCCCGGACAGTATTCTTTCCAGCCGTAAAAATTGTCCAGAATCACTCGCTGTGATCTGCCACAAGATGATCGAAAAAAATCCTGATGACCGTTACCAGACGTGTGGAGAGATTAACCAGGTTCTCTCGGAGTGGGCTGTTTCAGCTCCGGCCATTGTAGTGGGATCTGTCTTGACCGATGGCAGCGACGACTTGGATCAGCGGCCAGCGATTGATCTCGCGGCCCTGGAAGGATTGCAGGTAGGCGAAGATGTCTCTACCGTCAACTTGGAGCCAGGCAAAGGAGATCAGCAGCAGGATGAGGCCCAATCTGAAGAGAATCGTGGCACGGTCAAGGATCCTCGGCTCTCTGCGACTGCCGTTGGTAGCCAGGCCGGCAAATCAGGTTCTAATGTGCGGGATCAGTCAGGACGTTCGGCAGCGGGTGCTCCCATGGAGACTGATAGCAGTCGGATTGACTTGGGGATTGAAGTGTGGGGTGCGAGTGCTGCGCAGCCGTCGCGTACGCGGCGATTACTCGAGGAACGTCAGGGGCGCAAGAAATATCTCTGGTGGGTGATGGGTGGTTTGGTGCTTGCAACCCTGGTGACCGTCGGCAGCCTGGTATTTCGGTCAAAGGGTGTTGATCAATCTGATCCCAAGACACCCCCACCTGCGACTTCGTCTCAGCAGCCGCGAGACACGGCGGGTGGGGCCCCGAAGTGAGCTGGCTTCTGTTTGTCTAACGTTCTTGCTTTCTGGAGCGAATTATCCGGTTGGCAGCTTCGGTGAGTACTTTTGGTCCGTTTAAAGCGTTATTTAATCAAGCATTGGACGGGACTGGCGCCCGGGACAAGCTATTCTCGAATCACGGACTTGTCTATAATCAAGACATCGTTTGGAAAATTACCGATCGGTGATTTGGTTCGGTCTTCTAAGTTGATTTTTCGAAAGTTTTACAGCACCGATGACCAGTCGATTTCGAGAATCATGCTCGGGGCGACTTTTTGAACGATGGTAGATCAATAAAGCTCTGGGGAGTCAAGTATGGCGCAACGGTTAATCACGCTGGCATTGGTTTGGGTGGTTGTTTTGGGTAGCTGGTTTTCAGTGGTCTCGCTGGCAGCGCCGACGAAGGAACAGCGCACGGAAATTAATTTGATCCGTAAAGATTTGCTAAAGGCTGGTAACCTCTACAGCCAGGGAAAGTTCAAAGAAAGTGGTCGTTTGATTGGCGAGATCCAGGGTCGGGTTGAAAAGCTGGCCACGACCAAAGACCCGGTAGTCCTGCGATTGATGGCGGGAACGATCACTGGTCTCAAAAAAGCTCATGCCTTGCTGGAGATCGAGGGAGTTGAATTACCGGCGCTTAAGATCCCGTCGGCCACCGACAGTCCTCCCACACCCCCGAAACCGACCGATGGGAAAGTCAGTTTTGTCAAACACGTTGCACCGATATTGGTCAGCAAATGCGGACGCTGTCACGTCAACACGGCTAAAGGCATGTTCAGTATGGCAAATTTCGAGACACTGATGAAAGGAACACCCGAGGGTGTCGTTATCTTTCCCAAGGATGCCGATGGCAGTCGTATTATTGAGGTGATTGAGAGCGGGGACATGCCGCGCGGTGGTCTAAAAGTGGCCCCCGAGGAGATGTCATTGCTGAAGAAGTGGATCAACGAAGGTGCGATCTATGATGCGGAGAGCAAACAGACAAACTTGGCGACCTTGGCTCCTAACACTAAGGTGGGTGAACTTGCCAAGGTGGAAGTTATGCAGGCCACTGGCAAGGAGACAGTCAGTTTTTCTGCCGATATCGCTCCGGTCCTGGTGCGGAATTGCGTGAATTGTCACGGCTTGGCACGACGACCCAGTGGGCGTTTTGATTTGAATTCATTTCAAGCCTTGCTGCGGGGTGGCCAGAGCGGGCCTCCTGTGTTGCCTGGAAAACCAGCGGACAGTCTGCTGGTAAAGAAACTCAAGGGGACTGGTGGTGGCCAACAGATGCCATTGCAAAAACCACCGTTGCCGACTCCGGTGATTGCCAAGATCGAGAAGTGGATTGCCGAGGGAGCGAAGTTTGACGGTCCAGATCCAGGTCAAGCGATGAGCCAGGTAGCAGCTCTGGCGAGAGCCAAGATGGGTTCGCATGAGGAGCTGAGTGCCGATCGGGCAAAGTTGGCTCAGCAAAACTGGCGGCTAAGCATGTCGAATGTTCAGTCGGCGCAGGTTGAAAGTAAGAATTTCCTGTTGATCGGTAACATCGGACCTGGCCGTTTGGAAGAACTTGCTGGCAAAGCGGAAGCAGTCGCGATCAAGGTGGGTGGGATGCTTAATGCCCCGGCAGGTAAACCGTTGATTAAAGGACGTATGACGTTGTATTTCTTTCAGCAACGTTACGATTACAGTGAATTCGGTTCCATGGTTGAGAAGCGAGAGATTCCGAAGTCCTGGCGAGGCCACTGGCGATACAATGTCGTCGATGCCTACGCGGTGATGGTTCCTCCCCGATCGGACGAGTACTCGGTTGATGCTCTGATTGCCCAGCAATTAGGATCTGCCTACGTGGCCAGTTTGGGGAAGGTTCCCAACTGGTTCTCTGAAGGAATTGGGCGTGTGATGGCAACGCGAACTGCGAAGGAAGATGCGCGGTCGCTCAAATGGGACAAACAGTTGCCAGCAATACTCGCTGGCACCGAGCGCCCCGATGCTTTCCTGGAAGGTAAAGTACCACCGGAAGATGGCAATCTATTGGCTTACGGATTCCTCAAATACCTGATGAGAGATAGCAAGAAGTTCTCTCGTTTTCTTGGACAGGTTTCTGGTGGCGGCAAATTCTCAGATGCCTTTTCCACGATTTATCAGGGTAGTCCTGACCAGGTCGTTGCTGTTTGGGCCAAAAACGCCAAGAAGTCGAAACGCTAGTAACGGGAACTGCCTAGACAACCGGCCTGGGCCCTGCCTTGACGCTTCCGTACAACGTGCGGATATTGCCTCTATGCAGATCATTGATATCCAGACAGCCGAGTCCTACTTGCGAGATGAAGGTCACTTGCGTGATGGTGAATCTGTCACGATAGAAGCTTTGTCCGGTGGAGTTTCGAATTGCGTACTCTATGTGCACCGGGCAGTCGAGGCTGGGCCTGATTTTGTTCTCAAGCAAGCACGGCAGCAGTTGCAAGTCGAAGCTCCCTGGTTCTGCAGTCCGCAGCGCGGCTGGCAGGAAGTAGCCACGCTTAAGATTTGCCAGTCTCTACTGGCAGAGGCCCAGCAATCGTCCCCGGCGGGCAAGCTCGCAATTCATGTTCCCGAAATCCTTTTCCAGGACCTGGATAATTATGCTTATGCCATGACGGCTGCTCCACGCAATCATACCGTTTGGAAATCCGACCTGTTGCAATCTCGTTGTGATTCGCAGATCGCT
>Ga0310342_100000483_pt1 | contig 22281 bp, 45 predicted proteins | sample S15DNA20500_MG_FD_206155 | JGI IMG/M metagenome (GOLD analysis project Ga0310342, IMG submission 206155) | Marine microbial communities from station ALOHA, North Pacific Subtropical Gyre - S1503-DNA-20-500_MG | ecosystem: Environmental > Aquatic > Marine > Oceanic | place: Pacific Ocean: North...
CCATATCTTGAATGACTTCTTCCTTATCAGGGATTCCTTTTAGATTATCAGCCATTGCTTTATCAGATATTTTTTTATGGGCATTTTTAAATTCTTTATTAACCTCTTCATCTGTTAAAGAAGCTAAATGTTCAGGAGTCATTTTATTAGCAAGTAAAAAGTCTTTTTCTTTTTTAACTCTAGCTGCCTTTGCCTTAGGTGTTTCTTCAGGAGTAACTAGAGGGTCTTCAGAAACACCATCTGCGGCTTCAGTATCGGCAGGAGTCACTGCTACTTCAGCTTCCGCAGGAGCTTCAGGAGTTACTGTAGGTTTTCGTTGTCTAGGTTTTCGGGCTGGCTTGGGGGCTGGCTCACCCACAGGTTCTGCGACAGCTTCTCCAGCTTCAGCGTCTGGGGGAGCGACTGCAACTTCTGGTTCGACTTCTCCTTCCGTTGATTCGGGTTCAGGTTCTGCCGTGGTAGTTTCTTCAGATGTTTCTTCAGTAGGTTTCACCTCCTCATCAGGAATTAATTGTCCTTGTTCAGCACCTTCATCAGAGGGTGTTGCCCGTTCTATGGCAGCATTAGTATCATCAATTTTCTTTTGGTGTCTATTCATGTGACCTTGAGAAGTCTGTTGACTCTTCCTAGCAGCCCTACCATCGTTCTTGGCCTTATCCATGTCAGCCCCAATTTTATCTAATTCCGCTTGTGGTAAGTCTTCCATATTAGGAGTTGCTTGAAGCTCATCAAATTTAGCCTTAGCTTCCTCTTCTGCTTTCTTATGTTTTTCCTGGTTTGCTTGTTCTTCAGCTAAAGATTTTTGTGCTGCATCTTGTACTGTTTTTGCAGCCCTAATACTCGATTCTTGCTTAGGGGTTAATTTTTTCTTTTTAGGTTCTGTCGTGGGAGTTTCTTCAGGTGCTTCTTCAGTAGGTTTCACCTCCTCAAGTTCTGGCATAAAGTTATTAGCTTCTGCCCTTTGTCTAATCTCACCCCAACCCTTACCCTCTTCAAGTAACCCAGGTTCATCTTCTAACTGTCTCCGTAGACCCGCTTCAATCTGATTACGCCTAGGTTCATAATCTGGATCCTCTTTCTGTCCTACGTGGTTATCCAACCAAGCTTGCATATGTTTCTCTGTAACGTCATCAGTTCCTGTTTCTGGTGGTGTTTCAGCAGCTTCAGGGATAGCAGGAGGTTCTGGAGCGGGAGCATCAAAATCAAATTCACCTTGTCGTTCATCTTGGGCTTCGGGAGTATCTGTGGACGGTTCTTCCCCTTCGGGAGCCTGTCCGATAGCATCCCTCTGTGATAGGTCACCCCATACTTTAGCCCCACCTTGAAAATGGTATTGACCACTATCAAGTTTCTTATAACGAGTTCCTTTCTCCTTTAGAACAGGTTCAGCATCTCCACCCGCTGTTTCATGACTGATTACTGCATCGTGCAGATTCTCAGCAGCTTTAGCTTTCTCTTCATCAGTTTCCCCATTTGCTTCTGCTTCTATATGTATATCAGCAGCATGTTCAAGTATAGCTTGTGACGTAGCTACATCATCGGGGGGTTCAATCGTAATTTCCTTTTCAGGAGTAGATACTTTCTTAGCTGCTGCTTTTCCTATGGCATTAGCAGCGTTAATCCTTTTGTTCTTTTGGTGGGGAGACAAGTCAGGGTTATCTATAACAGAACGAACATTTTCGGCTAGTTTAGCTTCTATTTCCTTCTTAGGGTCATCCTCATCCTGACTAGCAATAACTATTTCTTTCTGAACTTCTGGTGCAACGTGTTCCGCAGTAGGCGTAGGTTTAGGGGGAGTAGTTAGATTCTTTTTACCCCTACCCTTTAAAAAATTATGGAGATGTTCATTTATTTTATGTTCATCTACCTTAGATAAATCATTACCAAAATTATCCGAAACATATTTATCCCAAGCTGTTGCAGCTGCACCTTTATCAGGCACATTCGCCTCAAACCAATTGGATGCTGGAGTATCCTCTGCTGTAGATATTTCCCATTTATCTGCGTCCTCACTTGGTTGTTGTCCTGGGACAACATGAGAAGGAGCTTCTTGCTTTCCTGTAGATTCAAAGAAATCATCCATCATCCGGTGAATTGCAGATTCTACTAGAGAGCCACCGTCCTTGCCATCAAAATTAATGGCCCGTTGCTTACCTTGGCTTTCTATCTGGTTATAAGCTTGTGCTAAATCTTCTTTTCTATATTTTTCATGAATATTATCAAAAGCCCTTGCTCCTGCTGGAGTATGCCCAAACCTATCTGCATGGAAGGGAGAATCTGGGTCATTCCCATAATTGTCTAATTCTACATCGGGGGCAGCATCCGACAAAGCATCTACAGCACTAGTTAAACTGTGGTGTGGTTTTGTTGCATCAGCTTGGGCATCAGCTTCTGCTAATTTACGTTGGATAAATGCTTCTCTTGCGATCTGTCTTTCGCCCTCAGGTAAAGCTCTTATCCTGTTTCTTTCTGCTACGTCTGAGGGAGATTCGCCAGCTTGTCCAGCAGCAAATGATTCTCTTCCTTTGGGTGCGGGAGTTTCTGGTGCAGCTTCTGGAACCCCATCCCCATCCTCAGAAACATCCTCTGCTTCTTGTGCTTCTCCAGTTTCCTGTTCCTCTAAAGCCTCAGCTATTTCATTATCAAAGCGGTCTACTTGCGTATAATCTTCAATATCACCCAAATATTCATAAGCAGCTTCCCATTCGTCTTTTTCTTTTGACCCCTTTGCACTAAGTTGACCTTTTCTATCACCTGTTTTAATTGTCTCCCATTCAGGTTCCTTACCTTGTTTTCTTGCGTTAGATACCTTTCCTTGATGTTTCCTGAAATTGCGTTCATGCATACCAAATTCTGCTGTATCAATTTCTGGTTTAAGTTCCTCTGTCCCACTAGCAGATTCTGCATCATCATCATCAGCCTTAAGGAAGTAAAGAAGCTTAGAAACAGACCTATCAGCACTAGCCATACTTAAAGCCTTAGTATTATTGTTAGATTGCTTGGCACGTTGTCTTGCCATTGCCATAGCAATATCTTCTTTATCTTCACCCTCAGGAGGAATGATATCAGGATCTTCCATTAAATGTTGAAAGAGGGCATCTATATTTACAGACATTCAATACTCCTAAAAAGTCACTTTTGAGATCTACAGATCTACAAAATTATTTATGAAACTTTCTATTTATATTATACTAAGGATATTCTGGAATTTGTAATTCAGAAGTACCTATTGTATTAATAATAATTATTGCTTTATTAACAGCTTCAGATATAGTAAAACCATCAACTCTCTCTTGAGTATTATTTTTGGGATTTCTAAAATTTATATAAAAACTACCGTGGGATAATCCCCTTTCCGTCCAATAATGTACGTCCCAAGTCCAAGTTAGTTTTGCAAGTTCGTTTAAGGCATCTAAGTCTTCAGGCACTAGAGGATTCATATATTGCATTCTTTTCTTCCTCAGTTAAAGTTTCCAAAATCTTTTCCCTAGTATCCAATTTTTTCATGCAGTTAGTCAAGACCCAATGAGAATCTGGCATCTTTTCTAGGATAGTATAATACATCTTTATACCCATAGCTCCGTCTTTGAAACCACGTTGATATGGGTCTGTATCACTTTCTTCATCCCTAATCTGTAATGCTTGGATGTAGTACTTTGCCATAGACCTTCTAGTGAAGAAACTAATAGTACTACCCGCTACTATCCATATTAGAATGGCTATAAACCAAAGAGGCATTTCTTTACCCTCCACCAAAAAATTTTTAAACTGGATATATGTTTTTTCTGTGGTTCCCTGTAATCTTCTCCCATAACCGTAATCATTAACATCTTCGCTAAGTGGCTTTTGTTTCCTTCCATGTTGTGTCCTCGCTTTTTAGATCTTTTAAAGTCTGCCCACACGTACACATATCGTTATGTGGGCACCCATACAATGCAACGTGCCTAATGTGGAATTCCGATAACCTCTGCGCTTCCTCCTTAAAGAACCACCGTTTCCTGAGTCCACTACGTTTGGTTAATTCTTTGTGTAGGAATTTGTACTCATCAGAATCTAGATACCCTATATACCCTGGCGTGAATATACGTATGTCCGTGCCAGGGGGGTACTTCTTTTCCTTGTTCGACTTTCGCCTAGCCATCCCTGCCCCATTTTTTTGCTGCTTCCGAAGTCCTTTGATGTAAGTCATTTAGACCTCCCACATCTTCTAGTAAGGCACCGTAGGTCTTTACCCAAGTTGCCCATTCCTGTAGTAAGTCAGCTAGAATCCCAGCCCTAGGTATGTCTACATCAGTTAAGTTAACCACTAATACGCCCTTTTGTTCTATATTATTTTGTACCATATCTTCTCCTCCTTGCTTAGGGTCTTCTGGCATGAGTTCTTTTTGATGTTCTATATAATGGGCTTTACATAAAGCGGTTGATGTTCCAGGGCCAACACTCAGTCTTCGATAAGAAGTCATTCGACACCCAAAAATTTCACATGTCACTTTTCCCTCCCCTTCCGCAATAATTTAGATGGTAATAATACCCAAAGAATAACTAAAATCACAAAAACTACTAAAGCAATAGCTATAATGATAGATCACCTCCTGTTCTCTTCCAAGATTATTATACACACATTTCAGAAAAAGTCAACATTCTAATATATTATAATATAATTATATTTAAACGTATCTGAGAATTTTTAAAAATTTTTGTTTGGAGAGATACTAGGATTAATCGTCTAGAATCCATACCCTATATACTACAACCGGGGGGGTCTATATACAAATATGGGGGGAAAATACCCCCCCATATCTATTGACATTTATTTAATTGTCTGTATTTTTTAATGGTTGCAAGTCATTAAAAGTTATGTTCCTAACTCTTGTTAATGTCAAGGGGTATTTCTTAGCAATACCTAATGCCTTATATACCATATCTAACTCATTTTCTGGTACTTCGTACCTAACATTATCCTTATTATCGACCACCTCGATCATTTTGGTGCTTGTGTTTATCCTTGGAAAGTAGCTCATTATGACCCCCTCTATATTTTGACTGTCTGTATGTGCCTGTGCCTGTGGTGCCCTTGTGGTGCCTGTATGGGTGCCTGTGATGCCTGAGTGGTACCTGTGGTGCCTGTGGTGCTTATGGTGCCTGTGCGGTGCTTGTGGTGCCTTTTATAGGGGGTAGGCTAACTTTCGTCAACCTACCCCCAAACTTATTAACTACTTATTTATCACAACCAATTTTGGGAGTAACTTCCAAGTACCCGTTGACTATGCCAGGAGTCATACTGTAAATTGTATTGTATTCTCCAGTGATAGTTTCGACTATCCACTCGCCACCATTGTAGGTCAAGCCCCAGCAGATACCATTATCAGTGTATAGGAAGTCTACGTTGTCAATAACTGAAACTTCAGTTGCTGGAATGAAAGTCCAGTTAATATCGTCATTGGCTGAAACCGTGCCTACCGTGGCTACTATGGCTAGAGTGGCGGTGGCTACTAGAGTGGCTAGAATCTTTTTCATATCGTGTACCCCTTTAAGTTATTTCTTAAGACACCTTTAGTATAGGGTATGGGGCGGGTTTTGTCAACCCGCCCCAGTGGATTTTAGTAGTAATGGGGCGGTTCAGGGGGCGTACCAAATACGCCTGGAGACTTTTTGAAGATACCAACAGAATCAAATCTATCGTGTAAGACTACCGGATATAGGTTAGGGGGCAGACTGTCTTTAATAGCTTGCCAAGTCTCACTAGTGCCGCCATTCCATTTTCTATTTGCAGCCATTAAAGACTGGGCGTATTTGCCAGGGGCGCAGGGTTGGCAAATTACTTGCGTAACTAATTCATCGCCTGAGCCTGGAACTAGCAGGAAACCGCCCATACCCCAGTTTATGGATTGTACCCTATCGCAAACTGCACAGTTTAGATTGATATTGTGTTCAGCCATTAGGTAAACCCCCTCAAATTTCAGCCTCTCTTGAGACTGTACCTACAGTATATAGGATATCTAAACTATCGTCAACCTAAACTAGAAAATGTAAACCACGGGCCAAAACTATAGCAGAAACTACAACTAGAATCCAAAACAAGTGTTTCATATCAACCCCCATATTTGATATAAAAATACTAACCTATAGGAATATATATGTCAACCATATGGGGGGCATAAGGGGGCGTGGTGGGGGAGGGGGATATATCCTAGATGGAGTCAAGACTGTGGGGGGGTAAACCACAGCCTTGACGGGAAACTAGCCTTGAGGATATTTTTGAGCTACGGCCTGAAACCACGCTTTTTCAATTTCGATGGATAAATCCTTGACCTTGCATACTACCCTAATTACCATACCGTCTATCATGTTTTACCTCTTGAAACTAAATTTTGTTTACCCCCGACACCATTATTATAACCTAGGGTGGTTGAAAGTGTCAACCACCCTAGCACTACCACCCTACACTATATTGTAGATTTTATTGTTAGAATCCTTGGGGCACTTTTTATGATGGAATTGACCTTGGGAATGGTCAACGTTTTCAGCGTATAGATTATTGTCACAGCGGAAACAAACTTTGCCCTTGCTAGTCTCAATATAGAATTCACCGACTAGATATGCAATACGATTAATTTTGTTAGGTTGGAACTTGTGCCGCTTGCTAACGTATTCTAAATCTTTATACGACCAGACGTTTAACTCTACCAATTCATCAAAGTGATTAGAATCGTGTTGGTTCAGTTTATCCTCTAGATTTAGTTTGTCAGACATTGTGGTTACCCCCGATGTAATGTCAGCCGCTTTCTCGACTGCAACTAAAGTATAGCCTACCTATAAACTGTTGTCAACCTATAGGTAGGCTAGGCTCAATCTAGGTTACTTTAGTGATTACCCCATTGAGTATGGTTACTTGGGCAAACCATTTACGTAGAGTAGGCGATGGCCCGACTACAGTGTACTTCCCGTCACCAGTGAATTCCAGACCAAACATGGATGTTTCCACAAACCGTGGTTCCTGTCCAATAGACTCCCGACAGGCTTTCTTTGTCTTGTAGCTGGCTCCCAACATACTGTACCCCTTGATGTAATGTCAGTCTCTTGACTGCTACACCATTGTATGCTCTGGATAGACTATTGTCAACCCGCCCAAGTAAGACCGCTGTACGTGGCTCTCAGGGCCATTGTAGGGGTATGGTGGTGGGGGGGTCTACCCCTATGTTCCCAGCATGTTCCCAGCAATGTTCCCGTAAGGGGGTCGCAGGGGGGAGGGGGATATATCCCTGGTGGAGGGAAATTTCACAGGTTGTAGGTTCCCTCTTTATTATAACATAGGGGCGGGATTTTGTCAACCCCGCCCCTACGGGCTACCTACTTTTTGCGGTCATGGCGGTAGCACATGCCAGAGAAGGTGTAGACCTTGCCATCGGTACCAGATAAATCCTCTCGGTAGTGCCCGACAGTCACGTTGCCCTTATCGGTGGGCGGCTTGATGGTGGTGTGGTCAACCGGAACTATAACCACGGCAACATCTTTGCCATCTAGGGTATAGAAACCAGGTACCATGGCTTCGGGCAGTTTGCCTAGGGACTTGGGGGCGGTAGCCATAACGTTTCACCTGTTGTTTGATTCGGTCTGCTTGCTGACCGTGCCACTAGTATAGGCCCAGGCTGGACTCTTGTCAACCCAGCCTGTACCTACCCTAGAAGGGTAGGCCATCGTCTAGGTTATCTACCCAGCCTGTGGGAGTGGTAGCATGGTAGTTCCCGTCTTGTTCCCCTTCCCGATATACCTCCTCTATCATTTCCTTTGCTTCCCGTAAGCCTAGGGATACACAGCAGTTAGCCCCATTAGAACGGATAGTTCCCAGTTCCCGTAGTTCCTTGATAGCGGTAATCTTATTGAACCCCGCCCTACCATAGTTCCCAGTAGAAACAAAGTTCCGCTCTACTATTTCCCGTACTACCTCTACAGGCATGGTTATCTGGAAGGTAAAGGATTTGATGACTTCCTGGGTTACGGGCCTCAGTACCTCTTTGGTGGTGTAGTTAGCAAACATCCCTAACTCCTCTCCGACTTGAATGTGCCTACAGCATACGGGAAATTGGGATTTCCGTCAACCTCTTTCTACGACAGACATACCTACCAGATATAGGGGATTGTAATACTAGATATAGCCTACCTATATGTATCTCCTTTACAGGTTCCCATCTAACTATAGTTCCCAGTACTGACCTAGCTATGGTTAGTCCTAGCATTCCTATACTCCTGCCCCGCCTTGAATTCCTGACCACGGTCAGTGTAACAGGTTCCCAGGTTCCCGTCAACCCCCCTTATAGATACCCTATATAGTATATGTATGTAGGGTATATATACTATATATAGTATACCTATATAGGTTCCCAGCAAGATTCCTATAAGGGGGATCTGAGGGGGAGGGGGATATATCCCGTAAGACAGTCTACCACAGATTTAGACTTTTGTCAACCTGAAGGGGGACGTACAGGGGAGGGGGATATATCCCTCCTGGTAGGGAGTAGGGCGTAAGCCCTACCCCTTACCGTGTGCTACTTCTTCCTATCGTGTCTGTAGCACATACCGCTGAATGTGTATACCTTACCGTCACTACCGCTTAGGTCTTCACGGTAGTGTCCTACCGTAGTGTTACCCTTGTCTGTAGCTGGCTTGGTAGTAGCGTGGTCTACTGGTACTATAACTACTGCTACATCCTTACCGTCTAGAGTGTAGAACCCTGGAACCATAGCCTCTGGTAATTTGCCTTGACTCTTAGGACTAGCCATAACGTTTACTCCTATGTGCTGTATCAGTCTCTGTTTCGACTGTGCCACTATTATGCCATCTGGCTGGACTTCTGTCAACCTCCTCTCTAGAGTATAGTGATAGTGTTGGTTTCTACTGGCACTATCTGTACCTTATTGCCTACCCTAACCTTACGGGTCTTTACAGGTTCCCGTACTTCTTCCTGTATAGGCTGTATGGTTATCGTTACTTCCTGTACTTCCTGTTCCGACTCTACATCTTGGGGTGATTCTATAATAATATCTAGCATATCGTTTTGTTCCTCTACTCCTACTTGTATTAGCTTCTCTACTGGGCCATTAGGCATATGGTTAGGATTGGGTAGGTTTCCTCTAGTTGGTACTTTGTATATAGGTGGCCTAGTGGTTACTAGGTAAGGTGTACTAGAGACTATATAGCGATGGCTCATTACTTCAACCCCTCAATTCAGACTGAGGACAATATAGCATCACTGAATTATTTTTGTCAACCGTCTTTTGAGGTTAGCCTAGTAGTAATATCTACTATATGTTGTATGCTCAGTCTACTCCTTATACTATATCACCTACCTTTAAGTTATAATGGTGTAGTATTCCTAGTAACTTATCGTGTATCTCTGTACAGTCAAAGCATACTACTTTCCTATATGCGCTTCCCACGGTATCAGCTAATCTATCTTGTTCCTTCTTAGTAGTTACTATATTCTCTAACATCTTCCTAGGTTCTACCATATCTAGTAGGATATGTACTAGGTCGTTTCTATCTAGAGTAGATACTAGCTTGATAGCTATATTGTCTATAGTCTCTGTATCTACTCTATTTGGTTGTTCCGTTATATTACCCATCCTTCTCATCCTTCCCCGCCACTTTATTACTATACCCTTGCTCTCCCCTAGTTCTCCAGTTCATAATACCCATAATAGAGTTAGTAAACTTCTTTACTTGGTTACACTTGTTACAAGTACCTGTAGATGTACTTCCTTGACTTGGTTCTATGTCCCAATGATGAGCTTGTGTACCGTCTATACATTCCACTATGCACTCACTCCTTCCAAATACTCTGCTAGAATACCGTCTGCTACAAAACAGTCCATATACTTTAAGTATATTAGAGTATCGCCCTGATAGTACATATCTTCATACTCTTTTAATAACCGCCCCACATGGCTTAGGAAGCCTATAGCAGGATAGTTACGCTGGTCTATACTGGTAAGTTTACTTAGTAAGGCTTCCAACCACTCAATTTGAACCTCTTTAGATTCATTGTAGGAGCCATTAAACCTATCGTACCTAACGTAGTGGCGGCTACTATCCAAGCTATCTGCTACTGCGTTAATTGCTCCCCGTATAGCATGGGCCTTTCTCATATCACTAGTCATAGTTAACCTCTCTAGTCCTTATCCCGAAAGAATCCCACCGACCTTTTGTGTACCGTGGGCATTTGACTATTGCAACAAAGCTACGATTCTCCATTACAACATCCATATACACTACCCGCCCACTATCATATCGGAGCATATCCTGTATGGCCTTTGTAGCTTGTTCTTTAGCTACTTCAGTAGGGTACTCTCTAACTCCTACAAAGTAATGTCCACTGGCTTCTATTGTGTACTCTTTCTTAGCCATGTTTGACTCCTGATTTGAAATTTGGACTGTGACCAGTATAATCGCAGTCCAAACTTTTGTCAACCTTCTCTATTACCTATCCTGATAGGTAGGTAACAATGGTGGTTGTACTTGGTCGAACATATTACTCATACCATGATATAGGGTATCTAACATATACTGCATATCCATAGCATTAGATACTTCCGTGTATGGTGCTGGATGTAGGTTCAAGGCTTTAATCCCTAGGTATAAAGCCTGAGCCATAATATACTTCCCTCTAGGAGAGTCCCTAAACTCTATTGCCTCTTTATTGATTTGTACAAAGTCTTGCATAGTCTCTACTCCCAATGTTCCTTAAATGGTACGAATTGACTAGGTGATATTGGCTGTTTGTTATAGCCTTTACCTGTAGGATGTATCCATAGTTTGTAGGCGTACTTCCGTGCTTGGTTCCTACTTCTCTTAGTAGTAAGTAATCTATATACGGGAGCTACTTTTAATAGCTCCCGTATATCATGGTGTAGAGGGTACGCCTCTACATACTTCTTCCCTTCATGTTCATAAGGGAAGATTAAGTAGATGTTATTTGTCTTGTTCATGTTTAGCTTTTAGTATAGCCTTAGATGCCTTAGCTTCTTCTCCACGCCAGCCTTGAAGATTAGAGAGTATGTAGAGTATCTGTACGGCCCTTCCTTTAGCAGGGCTATTATACATCATGGCTCCTTCATCTTCTGCCATTGGCATAGCCTCTATATAGGCTTGGGCCGCTCCCTTATTAGCGGAGTAGGGTTTAGTCATAGACCACTCATAAGCCTTACTGATAGCCTGTTCATACTCTTGTGTAGTGACAGTTACCATATTACTTGTACTCCTCTTTAATATTATTCATAATCTCTTGAATCTGTACCAGTACCTTTTCTTTATTACCTTTGAGTCCATACTCACTCTTAATTATAGAGTAGCAGGTTCTACCCTTACTTGTAAGTCTCCTGCCCCTTATTTCAGCTTTCAATCCCTGTATCAAGGTGAGTAGTCTATAGTGCTTAATAGACTCACCAGTTATCATAACCCCACCAGCACTCTGTTCTATTGGCATCCTTAACTCCTGTGAAAAATTTGGACTGACCAAAGTTTATCACCCCAAGCTAACTTTTGTCAACCGCTCACCACCAACAAGAGTATACTACTTTATCATTACAGTCTAAAGCTAACTTAGCTGTCTCACAAAACTGTAAGTCATTATGTAAGTCCTCGTACATACCATTATCCTCTGGCTGTACTACAGCTGGGTCTATCCCATAGGAATCATTTCCAAAGAAGAAGCCTTGGGTATGTGGTAGAGAACGATTAGTTATATCTTGTTCTAGTTGTATAATATCTTCCCACCCAAGTTCTACATCTACACAATTAAATTCTTCCGTTCCACCCTTTTTAGTATAGAGATTTTCCATCCATCCTTGTAGTCTATTATGCTTACGCCAGTAGGCTATCTCTGAACGTTCCCCATTCTCATCTACCCTAAATGCGTATTGGTCTAAGCCCATAATAAGTATCCTCCAATAAATTTTTGGTAGCCCCAGGTAGGAGTCGAACCTACACTATTCTGTACTGACTAGATACAGGTTTTAGATAGTCAATCCTTAACTACCAAACCGTCTGGCTGGAGCAAATTTAGTTTCTCATGAATCCGAATTCTTGTCAACCGTCCACATAGTCTCTAAACCATCAGTTAACTTTTGATGCCACATACCAATAGTTAAAGAAGCACACATTAAAGTTCGTATCTTCATAGCAGTTACAGCATAAATAGGTGAACCATCAGGAGTATGTTCCTGACATAGACCATCTGTAATATCCATTAGGTACCCTTCAGTTATACAATCGTGAAAGAGAGCAAATAGTATGTCATCTATCTGACTCGTTTCCAATACATTTAGTACCTCAGTAGCAAAGGGAGAATTAAAAATATCTGCGTACAGTTCCCTACCACGTTCCAAGGCTTCTTCTTTAGTTGACATTACTCCTCTTCCTCCACTATAAATATGCAGTTATCGTGACAACGACTACAGAATCCAGACGGGCCACCAAAGGGAATACTAGACATATCTAGTTCTCCTATAGGAGAAGCCGTACAACATTCAGATACCCATACTATAGGCGGCTCTGGACAGTCCAACAATACCATTATTGCCACTTCCTTTGTTTAGTAAGACCTTTATTGGCTCTCCACTCTAACCAAGTAATAGCTTGTAAATCATGATGGTGTATACCCATCTCGTTACTAGCTTTCTTGTATGCCCACTGTAAACGTCCCATAACTTTAGGACTCTGTAAGTATTGTAGTTCTTTCTCTGTAACATTTCTCCCCATGTAGATTGCTAAAGCGTGTCTATCTATTACAGGTTCTCCGCTTCCTTCGGGTGCTACTATAGCTTTATAGAACGCTCTAACTTTAGCACCACCTAAAACAGTATAAGGCTTCTCACCTTGTAGAATCCTTAAAGCCTTATTATGATTAGCATAGGTCTGCTTCCTGATACCTTTAACTACTAATTGTATAGCCCACTGTATATTATCTCCCCATTCTACTTGTGGTGATAAGGCAGCTAAGACTCCTGCTCCTACAAATAAGGCTTGATGGTTCTTAAAACCACCAAGCCTTCCAATAACCGTAGCTATATCTTGTGCTTCCTTATACCAAGTAGCTCCATCCCGTATAGATGATAAAGAAGCTGTCTCGTAACATTTAATTATATTACGGTAACTACCAACTACTTTATTCTTTGCTTTTACCATACCTTCTCTCTTAAAAACTGGATGTGACTAGCTTACATTATTTGGAATCTCTTGTCAACCCGTCCTTAAGAATGTCTTTAGTAGACTTAAGAATAGTTTTAGCTACTGTATCTATAGCTATCCAACAAGACCTATGTGTAACTTGAATAAGAGTATCGTATGGATAGACTATCCTAGATTCCATAATAGCATCATTCCATTCTAAGGTATTCCCACAGTAATCACAATGCTTAAGTGTTTCCATAACCAAACCATTCATCCATTTCTTTATTATATGCTTCTGGATTATTCTTCTCAGCTTCTACTTTAGCTCCTAAGCGTTTAGTTAGCCTACGAGAAAGTACAGGATGTATGTAACGTTCCAATACATCTGGTGGTATGTCATACAAATCGAGTTCTTCCTGAGTGTAGGGCATACCAGTACGCCAGTTCTTAGATTCACCAACTATTACACGATTACTAATACCATGTTGCCTCATCCATATATTAGGAGTAGGTACACCACATCTATCACAATGATTTCTATGGCTGTTAACTTCCTGTATCATTTTCTTAGCAACTTTAACAGGAGTCAGTTTCTTTTCTTTACTGGACTCTACTATAAAGGATTGACCCTTATGTGGGAAGTCTCCAAGGTCAAAGTCTATAGATACTTTTAAGACTACCTCTACTGTAGGTTCCAACTCAGGTACTTCTCCCCAAGCCTGTTGCATTAACTCCTTGTACATATTCATTTCTAAATTAAGTTCTTCTGTATATTCTTGTTGCGTTAACATATAAATTCCTATGGTGTAGGATGTTTTAATTTCATGTGCTGACTAAGTGTACCCTTAGACATATAAGGGAGTTGACAGATAGAACACTGATATGCTATAGATAGTTTTGTAGTCATGCAACTAATCTAAATAATCTGTATTCAGTCTATCCGCTAATGCTGTAGCCTTTAAGCTATTCTGTTCTCTAGCTGTATCTACCTGTTTCATATATCCATCATAACAACTCTGACAGATAGGATACGACTCACCAGTTCCCTTTTTATCTACAGTAATAAATTCATCCTCTGAACTTTCATAATGACACGTTACACATGTTGTTACCATTTCTACATCCTCCGAATTTTCTTCTTGGTCACACGCTATACATCCATCTATACCAGACATATGATGTCTGGTACAGTAGATTACTTTTTCTCCATATCGTTCTTCATATTCGTACTTGTCCATTCTGCTATCACTTCCCTTAACTCTCCGTTAATTCTACGGTGCATATCATTTAGTTCTTCCAACTCTTTAATCCTAGTCCTATGAATAGCACAACTAGAACAAGTACTAAATGTACTATCCCTGGATTTGACCATAGTGCCATTCTACTCCTTGGCTAGTTACCTTGATTATATTCTCTATAGGTATGGAACGAAACTGACTTATCTTAGCATCCCATACAGTAACTAATCCCTTATCAGAATCATTAAAGGGTTTACCAATACCTGTAACTCCTTTTGTTACACCAGTACGGCAGTTCATTTTTCGTACTTCCCCAGTAGTTCTCTTAATAAAGTCTACTGTAATAAACTTACCTTTAGATTTCTGAATAATATCCAAGGCTGATTCTGTAGGATTTTCTATAACTGTGACCATTTAGTCCTTCTCCTTTAGTAACTTAGGTACTCTAAATAAAATACACTTTATATGGTATAAGGTACCATTGTGGCCTCTGAGTATTTCATCAGAAGCCACAATTTCCTCACCACAAATGTTACACTTAGCCAACTTGAATATCAACCCCGACAGGCCAGTTCCTCTTAAGCCTTATAAGTAAAGCATCCTTATCTTTAGAGAAAACAGTCTCTAGATGTAGGTTCATTTCTTTAGCGAACCTGTATACAGTAGAACGTAATGTAACAAGGTTATTACCTTTCACATCAAAGTATCCTTTAATGGTTAGTACATTAGAAGGAGTCAGTTGTGCTAGACTTCTCCTAACAGGGTGTGCAGCAGTCCTAGATTCTTTACGCTTATTCAGTTGTACTAGATGGTCAAATTCTTGTTGAGTGCTAGAGGTTAAGTTGTAATGATAAACTCGCTTGGTCTTGGGTTGGGTAACCATGTTGCTACTCCTTTCCATATTAGCTCTGTCCCGTATATCCTTACGGTGTCTGTATGCCATAACTAAACTACCTCTGCTAAACTTAAGAATACCGTCACTTCTTTTAGTAACTTTTTCTTATTCTTACTTAAGAACCCATAAGCTCTAAGCATTTTAGCTGGACTCCCAGGACTACCCTTTCCATTTACATAAACATTATGAACTACCTCATTGTATAACTGTCCTCTACAGGATTCTAAAATTGTATATACTCGTCTAGTAATTACCTCCATATAGACTCTCTACCCAAACTTCTAGATAACCATTTATTGGGTTCCACTTTTATACCAGATAATCTATTGAGTATTCGTATTACTTCTGAAGGAGTTAACCTTTGTAATACCTTACTATATATTGGAAAGTCTGCTTCTGGTGGCTCTACCCCATTATCTCCCCACCGTACCCAATTATCCTGACTATCTAAACCTGTAGGCCATACTGCAATTTCACAATCCTCTTTGGCATCTTCTCCTGCTAAAGATATAGATACTGTCCAACCCTTATCTATTGTTATTTGTAATCCATTAGGTGTATTGTAAAACATATTCGCTCCTGATTTCGACTTGTTCTCAGTCTACATCAATTTTCAAACTTCTGTCAACCCCACTACTGTATCTATTATGTCCTACATGATAACATTTATGTTTCCTACAATAGAATGCTTTCATAGGATAAAAGGTAAGAACAATATCTTCCATATAAGTATCAGCAAATTCTTTAGCTTTGAGAAAACTCTTAAATCTTAATTTTAATTTACACGGCTTCCCCATCTGTTATCCTTTAAGGAATGACTAGCCTAATAAAATCTTCCTCCGTAATATACCATCTACCGTCAGCAGACTTTACACACTTAGAAACATCAGTTATACCTTGTGTAAGCAGGGCTTCTTCCAATAGTTCCCACCCATAATTATTTATTCCATGTTCATCATCTAGTAATACACAAGCTATGTATCTTATATTATCGCAGTCACTCATCTATACCTTCTTTATAAATATAAAGGTGGGTGGAATAAATCCACCCACCAACATCTTTTAGCTAGTAGCTAGTTGTAAAGCTGTAGTAAAGCTACGAGCTTTAGCTTCAGCCCTGTTACCATACAGTACAGCCCTATCTGAAGAACCGTCCTTCTTTCCTTTACGGTAATCTTCAGTCTCCACAATAGCTTGCCAGATAGCCCAAGGAGTTCCTGCTACTCTAGGGAAGCTATCGTTAAAGATTTCATAACGTTCCCAAGCAGCGTTCCTAATATTCTGTACCCGTTCTTTAGCTTTATCATACTCTGTAGAGTAGTAGGCTTTGTCATTCAGTAGTTGCATCCATATATCTTTACCTACATCATCAGGAGTAATATCACTAGCTAACTTAAGTCTACGAGGCATGGAAGCATTAGGATATGCGGAGTGTAATACCTTTGTTGCGTCCTCATCACTGATACTAACTAGAGACAACTGGTTCATAGTGTTAATTACACTGTCTCTAGCCTGAAGCATATTATGGAATATATTCATGTACCATTGAGTATCAGCTTTAATACTCTTATTATGATGTAGACTAACATGAACCTTAGCTGTATTCAAACCCACAGTTAAAGTATTTTGACATACTACCCTTACAGGAGTAAAGGCAATCTGCAAGGCTCCTAATCCATCCCTATGGTCTGTAACTAAATAATACAGATGGTGTTCTTCCCCAGCTATCAATCCTTCACCAGCATCTAAGGTAAAGAATATCTTTTCTCCATGCCCCAATGCTCCAACTGTTTCCACTGGATACTCTTTAGTAACAGGGTCTAGCATCTGAGCAAGTTCCCAAGTTTGGATAGCTGTCCATTCACTACCTACTGTAGATAATACCCTATACTCAGGGTCATCCTTTGTTGGCTCCCTAACTATAGCCCACTGTTTAGTTTCTATTAAATCTCCATTAGGCATTTCTGCTAGAGTAGGTACCTTAGTTACAGGGAAAGCTATATCTGCTATTTCCATAGCTTCAGTTGCCGTGAGGTTAGTAGTATCCATTACCTTACCAAGTCTATGCCATGCTGGTTCTCTTCCTAAGAATCTGTCTCCAAATATACTGGCTGGCATTAGTATGCTCTCCTAAATAAATTTTGAACCTGTCCACATTTTAGGGCTTCGCTTGAAATTTGTCAACCTTGATTTTAAGTATAAGTGATTTCTATGGTAGGTAATTCTATATGTTTTATACCAACCCTACTTACACCTTTGTCCCAACACTTTTGACATATACCATTAGCTAACCATGTTGCTTCTGGTGTTTTACATCTTTTCTTTAAGCACCAACCAAAAGTTTCTTCTGGTAAAGTAACTGGGGCTACATTCCCTACTTCCCATTTAGGATTAAAACTATCAGGGTTATTCATAATCAGGTTCCCCATAATATTCCCTATCCATTTCTTTATAGACTCGTTCCTTGATACAGTTATCACAATCACCATCATTCTCACAGAAACCATCTTCTATGGTACAGCGTATTCCTGTTTTACCACAACTTGTACAAGTATGACCGTTCTCATAATCATGACCATATATATCCATTATACGATACACCACTCCTATCCTACTTGACATACTTTACTACAGACTCCACAATGATAATGGTCGTTATCTATACTACTTTTACATATAGCACACCGTTTATTTGGTGGAATATGTAAAGCATATAATTCTTCAGGGTCTAACTCACAGCTACACCACTCTTTGGCTACCGCTTCCCAGTTAACTTGTAGTTTGTCTAATAAATTTTGAACCATGTCCAAATTAAATTGTCGGTTAACCTTCTGTTCATCTAAAGATATATGTGAATATGGTACACCCATTACTTTCTCCCATTCTTTTGATGTCATTTCAGATTCCCATGTAGACATTCATCACCAACTCGTTTTAATATAGGTTGAATTGAGAGGCCAATTTACCCAAGCCCAAGTAGCCTTTTTATCGTTTACCATCTGCCAAGGGTCTTCCCCAGATTCCTTAAATAATTGTTGTGCTTCTTCTGGGGATTTAGCTTTTACATCAAGTACCCATAACTGTTCCTGTATTTCAGTATACTTAAGTTTGAATATGGTCATTCTATTTCCTATGATATTATTTTAGATTCCCATGTAGACATTATTATTCCCCACCATGGTATTCTCTTTCTACTCTTAATCTTTCATAATCTTCTTCTATTATATACCCACAGTCAAGGCACTTATGCTTTGTGCCTCTAAAGAAGAAGAACCACTTTCGCTTCTTTTCCAAACATAATACACCCTTAGAACTTCCACAATGTATACATTCTTTCGGCATTAACATTCTCCTTAGAGATTTCCCTAGCCCTTCTAGCAAGAGGTTCAGTGTCAGGTGAGGATTTACGGTACCAACCTTCTTACGATACATTACACTTCCTAAACCTATGTGCCTTACTAGAAGGGCTGGAGAAATCTCCAACTTGGATTATGGGGCTTGGCTGAATTTTTGTCAACTTTCTTCTAGGTTAGAGTAACCCACTAGATTATAGTTATCTGTCCAAGACGATAAACATAGATTACATTCTATCGTTTGCCACGCTATACCATCATCTACTAGGGGTGCTTCAAGGGTATCTACTCCTTCAGTGCTATGGCAGTTTGGGCAAGCTAGTCCTAGTCTATCTACATATTCTTGTTCAGTTAAATTTGCCATTTCTATTCCTCTACTTAAAGTATGGTACTGGGGGTGGGAGTCGAACCCACAAACCCATAAGGGTGTTGGATTTTAAGTCCAATGCGTTTACCATTTCGCCACCCCAGCATAATGAAGAATGGGTAGGTACGTTACTTCTCACAGGGACTTGTCACTGGATACACTGGATACAACAGTCCACGACCTAGTGATACAACAGACCACGGCCTAGCGGTAATCTAGTATCTAGAATCCTAGACACCAGACCTAGCGGTTTCTGGTACAGCATAGCGGTTACTGGCTCCCTGGATACATCAGGAGGGAAGTATGGTATTGATTGTATCCCCTACCCATCCCCATTCCCTAGGGATAAGTGTAGCTTTCAGACCTTAGCTACAGGGCAAGCATCCTATCACAACAACCATCGTCATGGCATATTGTAGCTTGTCCACCACCATTTGGTCTACCGTCTCTGGCACTACATAATTGCACCGCCTTCATCAACTCGACCTCGACCAGCTTATCAAAGCCGATGAAATTTGTCAACCCTCGTTGTGGCGAAAAAGAACTTTCTTTCCCGTTAAGGTTGCTATATGATTTGTAGCTTCTATCATAGAATCAAAGATTTCTGAGTTTGAACTTACTCTGTCTTCAACTTTAATCACTAACCATTTATGTATACTTATTCCTCCATACCCCCCAATTTCTGTAATGCAATATTTACTATCAACATTTCCAGGCGAGGGTAAAGAAGTAAATTCTAGATGGGTTTTAGTTTGAGGTATCAATATAATTTGATTATCGTCTACCTCATACTTATCCATATCGAATAGATGTAATTGTATTCCCTCATCATATCTCATTCCATTCTATCCTCCGAATTAAATCTATTAAATACACAGCTACCTGAATTCGGAACTTAGCTTCTGCATTATTATCTGGTAGGTATTCCCTATAATGAAACGCTAAACCTAAGGACATTCCGTTTACCCAATCAGATGGGTCATCCCAATCAGACTTCTTGTAACTTCGTTCCCTAATGTAGGATTCTAAATCTTCTGGCATGAACCATTCTTTCAGATACTCTAGTCCCTCTACTGTATCCAATCTTTCCTGCCACCATATACTATATTCTTCAGGAGTCATTTCTTACTCTTCCTATAGTAGCCTTACAATTAGAACACTTAACCACCATGATGGTGCGTACACCTGATGAAAAGAACCCCGTAAACTCCATAGGAGTTAATTCATAATGAGTCCCGTAAGTCTCATAAGGATGTCCATGAAACCTACATTTAATGGTATGCCAAATTTGCTTTAACATCTATACGCCTCTACATTATTTTTATTCACATTTACCACACTTAAATCAAAGGAAGGCATTCCCTTAAGTTCAGTGTATTGTTTATATCCTGTACGTATCTTCCACTTTAAACAATGTTCTTTAGGGTATTCCTTATTCCATGTAACAGTGGATTCTTTTAGTAACTTCCCTGCATTCTTATTAAGTGGCAATATATATCTAAACTGCTTTCCCTTTATTCTCTGTATTCCCTTGTACTCTGTAAAGGCATGAGTCAACCAGAATAACTTTTCTTTCCCTTCCCACACTTCATTCTCTCTAAGCAATTCCCTGGTTGACCTAGGATGTATCTTCTCGCCATCTGGCCCTATATAAATATCAGTCCATATGTATCCACCATACAGAAAGTTAAATGCTTGGTATACATACCCAACCTTACCTACTATTCCGTCAGCCCATGTAAACAAGAATTGTTTCTCTGGTAGATTATCTTGTATCCATTTACGAACTTTGGCAAGCATCTGTGTCTCTGAGTTCCTAGGATAGGATTCATCCATGCACATCTTACCTATCTCATAGTAATCCTTACTAGCTAGAGTAGGGAACAACTTATGTATAGTGTTATACGGTTGTGTTCCCCACCCTAATGTAAGGACACCAGCCAACTCTTCATCATTATAAATCCCCAAGTAATGCTTTGTCAACCTTGGCATCACTTTAGAATAATGCCTAGTTTGTATAAACTCTACAGCATCGTAAGCATTTAGTTCTTGTATAGTGAAATCATATTTCATGGGGATACTTCCATATAGGCTTTACCTAGACTAGTTAAGAATATATGAGTAGCTGTGAACACTGGCTTTCCTGTAACCTTCTCAACAAACGAGGAATGGTCGTAGGGATTATAAACTACTTCACATATATGTAAGGGTACTCCATCTACAAGTAGAGGAATAGAAATGGCAGATTTGGATTCCCATGTACTAACTTCACCCTTAACAAAAGCATGTACATTCTTTCGGCCTTCCTGCAAAACTCTTGCTCTTCCTGCTGGTCTAACTACTAAAGTAGCATCCTTAATATGTATATTCCTTACATGATCTATTACTTTACCAGTTTTATTATCCCGTACACTCCAACAGTTTTTATGTAGATTTCTGTATATTTCTACTTTCATTGATATTCTCATCAGCCATAGTTTTCTTATGGAGTTTATCTGTACAGTCCCAACATAGTAATACTAAGTGCCCACCTAGGTTAGCCCAAGTAAATGTATTCCCTGGTGCTTCTACTCCACATGTACATATGTTCATCTGAGTAGTATCGTATTTAATATTCTTCTTCCTAGGCACGGCACTCCTGAGTCTCTAACCACTCTTGATTAGTGGATGCCTGTAAGCGTAGGATAGTTTGGGTATTATCTGAAACAATACCTTGAGCCTTCTCCAAACTATCTTGTAGCTTTTTTATTGTGATAGACTGTTGACCTACAGTTACTTCTAAAGTAGAGATATGAGCAGTAAGTTGTATCTTTTCCTGTTCATATGCCTTTCTTAATTGTTCTAAAGCTTCTGGATACTTCATCTGTTCCGTCATTATTTAAATAACTCCAGTTGCTAAACATATAAACGTTACCCAAACACCTGTAGCTATTAATCCATTAGTGATTACCATCCAGATGTTTATTAACTTACTGGATGGAACCCATATAGTATTGTTTATCTTACTAAATGTAATCTTCTCTAACATTCTACCTTCTCCTTAAATTAAAAGAACCATTCCTCAGCCTTCGCAAAACTGAGGAATGGTTTGAAGTAGTCTAAGCCTAGCTTAGAAGCTTAGACTTTAAACGCCATACCCCGATTTCCCTACCGTGAGTAGAGTTACGAGTAGAGGGCGTGTAACCAACCCTGGTGAATCCATTACCCTTGAAGATAGAGCCAACTACCGAAGGGGAACTGGGCATCCCAACAATGTTAACA
>Ga0310342_100000484_pt1 | contig 22280 bp, 7 predicted proteins | sample S15DNA20500_MG_FD_206155 | JGI IMG/M metagenome (GOLD analysis project Ga0310342, IMG submission 206155) | Marine microbial communities from station ALOHA, North Pacific Subtropical Gyre - S1503-DNA-20-500_MG | ecosystem: Environmental > Aquatic > Marine > Oceanic | place: Pacific Ocean: North...
CTGTCGAGGGAGACTGGGTTGCGAATCTGGCGGTGGACGATGGCTGCATCATCTATATCAACGGAGTGGAGGTGGGATCGATCTTCATGCCGAACGCCGCGATCGATTCCAACACCTTCGCCCAGGACGGCAATGAGTCGACATATAACGATGTGGAGCTGGACGTGGCCGGGGTGCTGGTGGCAGGGATAAATTCCATTGCGGTCGAGGTTCACCAGGGGAGTCTCGGGAGTTCTGACGTCGGAATTGATATCAGTCTGCAGGGCGGGGGGGGAGGGTTTATCTTCGTGGCCGATGCCTTCGGGACAAACCAAGCCGCATATGCGGCAGGGGTTATCGATCCGTCGGGTGGGTTTTCGGGGGCTGGAATGCAGGTGGTGATAGGCGGACTCGATAATCGGTTTGTGCCGGGTCCCCATGCGACCTCGGGTGCCTTCATGCAGAGCTTTACCCTGGCGGCGGCCGCTACCCTGGAAATCAGTTTCCGCTATCGTCTGGTTAATAGCGACCCACTTGAGGCAAGCGAGTTTGGAGAAGCGGTTTTCGATATCGATGGCGTGCGCTACGGGGATGACGCGAACAACTCCCTGGTGCACATCAACAACGGGGGAGATTCCGGTTGGGTATCCGCGGACTTCAGCCTGCCGTTACAGGCTGGCAATCACACTTTCGCCCTGGGTGCCTACACCGACGGCACGACCCGGGACAATGAGCAGATCCGCGCCTATTTCGACGACATCTCCGTGACGCAGGGGATTGGCAGTGGAGGAGGGGTCCTGGAGAACGACACGGTGGGAGGGAACGCCTCCACAGTGGTGGTGCTCCCGCCGGAGCATGGCGTGGTGAGTATGGCTCCCGATGGCGTGTTCATTTACACGCCCGTGGTCAATTTCTTCGGAACGGACAGTTTTACCTATGAAGTCACGGACGCCACCGGCACCTCGGAACCGGCTACTGTGATCATAGAGGTGCAGGCCGTTAACGATCGGCCGGTTGCGGTTCCGGAGACTTATGCCGTTGCCGAAGACGCATCGCTCGCCGTGGACCTTCCGGGCGAGGGAGTGCTCGATAACGATAGTGATCCGGAAAGTGGGGATTTGAGTGCGGTTGAGGGAGAGGATGTGGAGCACGGATCGCTCACCCTGAATTCGGATGGAACCTTCATTTATACGCCCGATGACGACTTTTTCGGGACAGACAGCTTCAGTTACCGCACCAGCGATGGATCTCTGCAGTCCGGGTTGACGGTGGTAACCCTGATAGTAGATCCTCGTCCGGATGCGCCGGTCACCCGGGATGACAGTTATGTGGTTCTGGAGAACGCAGTCCTTGAAGTGAGTGTAGCGGGTGGAGCGGGGGGGGGTGCGGAAACGGTGGTGCCTTATGGATCTGAATGGAGATTCGACGACACGGGTACGGACCTTGGCAGTGAGTGGCGGGAACCCGGCTACAACGACTCGCAGTGGAATAGTGGTCCGGCTGAACTGGGATATGGCGACGGTGACGAGGAAAGTGAGATTGGTTTCGGTGGTGATCCCCAGGACAAGCATCCTACCACCTACTTTCGCCGCACCTTCATGGTCGAGGACACGGATGCGATTGTGAGCGCCGCCTGTCGGGTTTTCCGCGATGACGGGGTCGTGGTCTTTCTCAATGGGACCCGGATCGGCATCGACAATATTGATGCCAACCCATCCTACGACGACTTTGCCCAGAGTGCGGTGGACGACGGCAATCTTGAGATTGAACTGCCTCCCGTCCCGCCTGCCCTTTTTGTGGCAGGGGACAACATCCTCGCGGTGGAGATCCACCAGAGCGACCCGCAGAGCTCCGATCTTAGTTTCAACCTGGAACTGGAAGTCGTGCGCGGTGCCAGGACCGGCTTGCTGGACAATGACACTGATCTCGACGGGGTGGGTCTGACCTCCGCCGTGGAAAGCGGTCCGGCTCATGGCTCAGTCATCCTCAATGTGGACGGGACGTTTCTCTACACGCCGGGGTTGAATTTCGAAGGAGAGGACAGCTTTGTCTACCGCGCCAGTAACGGGGCCGCCAGTTCGCTGGGGATGGTGACAATTAACGTCCTGCCGGGGCTCAATGATATCCCCGAGACGCAACCTGATGTCTACTCGCCCGGGGAAGACACGGAGTATGTCCGCAGCGCCAGCCAGGGAGTTCTGGCCAATGATGTGGATCCCGACGAGGAAGTCATGACCGCTACCCTGGTGAGTTCTACCTCGCACGGGGTGCTCACCTTCAATGGAGACGGATCATTCAGCTATCTGCCGGCCCGCAACTATTTCGGCCCCGACTCCTTCACCTATACGGCCTCGGACGGCAAGTCGGTTTCACCGGTGGAAAGCGTTACCCTGAATGTGATCAACGTGGAAGACATCCCGGAAACCATTTCCGATGTGTATGCCACCGATCCGGGCGGCTGGATCATAATCGATGAGCAGGATGGAGTTCTTGCCAATGATTTTGATCCCGATGGAACGACACTGGTGGCGGAATTGGTCGACCCTGCGACGAGTGGTGACCTGATCCTGAGTCCGGAAGGATCGTTCTTTTATCGTGCAGCCGACGGGAGCCCCGGAGCAGTGACCTTCACCTATCGTGCGAACGATGGGGTTCTCGCTTCGCCGGAGACCACGGTCACCATTCATCTGGACCGCGCTCCCAACGGGGTCGCTGACACTTACGGTGTGCAGGAGGATGCTTCCAGGACCGTTGCTTCGGCCGAGGGGGTGTTGAGCAATGACAGCGACGCCGAGAACGATCCCCTTGTCGCAATTCTCCTTTCTCCGCCCGCGCACGGGCTACTTGTCCTGGGCCAGGACGGGTCGTTCTCGTATACTCCGGAACCGGATTTCGAGGGGACAGATGCCTTCACTTACACTGCGATGGATGGGGTGCGCACCTCCGGTTCCGTGGCGGTGAATCTCACTGTTTCAGGCATAAACGATCCTCCCGTGACGGTGGATGACTCCTACCTGGCCATTCTGAACCAGGAGTTGTCCATCAACGCAGCGGCGGGTGTGCTGGTGAACGACTTCGACATCGACAGCGCCGCCCTGGTCGCGTCGCTGGTGAATCCGCCCGCCCACGGAGAGGTCATCCTGAACGGGGACGGATCATTCGTCTACACCCACCCTCCTGGATTCACGGGGACGGACAGTTTCACCTATCGGGTGCGCGATGGCTCTCTGGGCTCTGGTCCCGGCAAGGTGACCATCCAGATTGGGGGAGCTTCCGACGCGATCGTGATCAATGAGATCATGTACCACCCGGGAAGTGGGAATGTTGCCCACGAATTTCTTGAACTGACGAATATCGGTGACGGTCCCGTGAAGGTGGAGGACTGGAGTTTCACCAATGGGATTAATTTTACCTTTCCGGATCTCACCATCCCGGCCGGGGGGTTTTTGGTGGTGGCTGCCGATCCGGCTGAATTCACGGCTATTTATGGAGCAGTTGATCAGCTTGCGGGCGGGTGGACCGGGTCTCTGAGCAATCGTGGAGAAACTATCCGACTGATCGATGAGAAGGAGGAGCAGGTCGATGAGGTGAGTTATCATGACCAGGGAGAGTGGGCCACCCGGACGCGAGTGACGGACGCCGGGGAGCCCGGTTGGACCTGGGAGGCTGCTCATGACGGAACGGGGGAGTCCCTTGAACTGATTCAGACGGGACTGACCAACAAATCGGGTCAGAATTGGCGGGCGAGCGAAGGGGGGGCTACTCCCGGGGCTGTCAATTCCGCAGCCCTGGATGAAAGTGCGATGGCACCCCTGGTCCAGGATGTTACGCACAGGCCTCTCGTTCCGCGCTCCACGGATATCGTCACGATCCGGGCGAGATTGCGTGACACCTCCATGAGCGGTCTGACAGCCACCCTTTTTTACCGTGTCTCGGTTCTGGAAGCCCCCGAGTTCTCAAGCACCTCGATGGTGGATGACGGCTTGCACAATGACGGGGATGCCAATGACGGGGTATTCGGAGCGACTCTGCCCGCCATGGATGATGCAACCATCATCGAGTTCTACCTTTCGGCCACCGATGGAAGCAACGTCCGGACCTGGCCGGCGCCTACCAGTATCGGACAGGTGGCCAACCTGCACTACCAGGTCGATGATGAACCCAATCCGGAGGGAGAAGGCATCTACCGGCTGATCATGACCAGGGCCGAAAGCCGGGTCTTCTCGGACGTTGATCGTGACTCGAATGCGCACCACCACTGCACCCTCATTGCAGACGATTGCAGTGGTCCTGTTGTGCGCTACCAGTGCGGCGTGCGGGTACGGGGAGCAAGTAGTCGCCGGGACAATCCGCCACCGATGCGGATCAATCTTCCCCGCGACAGGCCGTGGAACGGATCGAGTCAGATGAATCTGAATACACAGTACACCTGGCTTCAGTTCATTGGAATGAAGCTCTTCCAGGCAAGCGATCTTCCGGCTCCCGACAGCAAGCGCATCGCGTTCCGGTGGAATGGCAACGATCCGGCCAGGGACAGGCAGGAAGACTACGGAAGTTTCGTGCACCTCCAGCCGCTCAACTTCGAATTTGTCGACGAGAAAATGAGCCGTGATCCACAGGGCAATCTCTACAAGAAGGTGCGTCCCGATGTGAACTGGGCCTACCGCGGAGGGGACCTGGATCGATATGGCCGCGATGGATGGGGGAAGCAGACCAATGGCTCGGAGAATGACTGGATGGATCTCGATGAGTTTCTCCGCGTCATGAACCGGGCGGATAACGATCCGGATTACATCGACCAGGTCGAGGTCGTAGCCAATCTTGATCAGTGGATGCGTTGGTTCGCAGTAGAAACACTCATAGCGAACGGGGAGACGAACGCCAGTAACGGAACCGACGACGACTACAGCATGTATCGCGGAGTGGTCGATCCGAGGTTTCTGTTCATCCCGCACGACCTGGACACCATTCTGGGCCGGGGAGACGGATCGCGCATCACCGACCCGGAGCACACTCTCTTCGACATGGTGAGGTCAGGACAGACCCTCGGTCCGCTCGTTCCGCTTTTTGAGGAACCCGCCATCCGAATCCGTTATTTCCAGGCCCTGCGGAGCCTGATCCAGACCAGTTTCTCGAAAAGGCGCTTTGATGCTCTCTTGTCCAATCATCTTTCGGACTGGGTTCCGCAGAACGTGATTGATGATCTCATCGATTTCATGGACGCCCGGCGGACTTATGTGCGGGGGGTAGTGGACGGGGAGCTGGGACCCGCTCCTCCACTCCTGGGTCCTACTACCCTGACCTCCGAGAACTCCCCCCATGGGACGCTTTTCCTCAGCGAGGTGCTTGCCGTGAATGAATCGGCCCATGAAGTGGATGGAAAATTTCCCGACTACATAGAGCTGGGGAACACGGGATTGACCCGCTCCCTCGGCGGCTATTCGATCACGGACGATCCCTCTGAACCTCGTAAGTTCGTTTTTCCGGCCGGAACGTCAATCGGCAGTGGTCAGCGCCTCATGCTTTATGCGGATTCGGGTCCGGGGCGGGGAATCCGTCTTGGATTCTCCCTCAATGGCGCCGGGGAATACGTCTTACTCTTCAACTCCGCCGGGACGCTTGTGGATTCGGTTGTTTTCGGTCCCCAGGTGGAGAACTTGTCCATCGGTCGGACCGGGCCGGGAGAGATTAACTGGGTTTTGACCCTGCCTACACCTGGTGCGCTCAACCAACCCCACTCCCTGGGGAATCCAGCGGGATTGCGTCTCAATGAGTGGTTGAGTAAGCCAGAGGTTGTCTACACCCAGGACTTCCTGGAACTCTACAATCCGGAACCGTTGCCGATCTCAATCGGAGGGGCACTCATCACCGATGATCCGCTCAACCTTACCCGGTCAGCTGTCCTGCCTGCCCTTAGTTTCGTTGGGGGTGGGGGATTCGCAGTTCTGGAGGCGGTAGGGACTAGTGCCAATGGCCCGTCTGAGCTGCCTTTCAAGCTGGGTGCCGCCTACGGGTGGGTGGCGATTTATGGATCCAACCGGGTGGAGATCGATCGGGTTCATACCGTGTGTGATGCCCCGGACCAATCGCAGGGTCGTGCAACGGACGGAGCGTCGCTCTACGTCCAGTTTGCCGTTCCGACTCCCGGGTTCTCGAACAGCACGGACCTGAGCGCTGAGAGCCGGGTTCTGGAGTCGCTCCGGATCACGGAGATCATGTATCACCCTGTCCAGTTTGCCGATGCAGAATTCATTGAAGTCCGCAACGTTGGGAATCTTCCGATTAATCTCGAGGGAGTCGAGTTTACGAAGGGGATAGAGTTTGAGTTTCCGGACATGATCCTCGCGCCGGGCGAGTATGCCGTGGTGGTTTCAGATGAGGATGTCTTCCAGGCTGTCCATGGATTCGGGGTCAACATTGCCGGAGAGTGGTCCGGAAAACTAGACAATGACCAGGATCGCCTGCGATTGGAGATCGTTGACCTCAATGCGGTGGTGCACGATTTCATCTACCGGGACTCGTGGTATCCCTCCACCGATGGTGGAGGCTACTCGCTGGTGATTATCGATGAATACGGCAATCCCGGCAGGTGGGGTGAAAAGGAGAGCTGGACGTCAGCAGGGGCAGGGGGAGGGTCACCCGGTGCCGGGAGCGGGTTCTTCGTTTTCGGTGGGGTGGACCAGGAAATCGTCCTGCCGGCAGATGCGACCCTCAATGCCACTGTCCATTACGGTTCCCTTGATCGTGCCGCCGTCACGATCAACTGGATCCTGGAGAATGGGCCCGCGGTGGCCACCTTCGGAAACGGGAGCAACGAGGACACCACGGTGACCGTGCCCGTCGCAGGGCGCTATACCTTCGCACTGATCGCTACTCCTGATGCTGGTCCGTTCCAAACCGGCGAGGTGACCGTTATCTTCCGGGACTCTTACCAGGCGTGGGTGGTGCGACAGTTTGGAAATCCGGATGCGGTTGGAGCGAGAAGGGCGGCTGATGAGGACGGGGATGGAGTGCCTAATCTGGTTGAGTTCGCCCTCGGTCTGGACCCGTATCTTGCTGACGCTGATGCCCTGGTAACACCCTTCCGTTCCCCCGGCGGAGAACTGAGCCTGGTTTATTTCCGGTCCTATCTCTCGGAGGATTACCAGGTGGTCCCGGAGGTTTCCTCCGATCTCGTTTCCTGGCAATCGGGTCCCGCTTTCGTGTCCGAAATCGTGCTGACAGCGACGGATCAGGGCGAGTGGATCCAGGCCAGCGATCTGTTTGCCTACGACGGGGTTACTCCGCGCTTTATCCGCCTCCGGGTCGACAGTCCCGAGTGAGGCGTGGCCATGACGGGAAAATTGGAGCCAACTGCCTCCCCGGAAGGCGGATGAGGGCTGGAACGTGATTCATGGCGGACGACAAATTCCCGGCATTGCTGAATGGGTCGAGGTGAGCTACAGTCGCGGGCCTCCACCATGCGAAGCTGCCGGATTCTCCTTCCAGTCCTGATCCCGGTGTTTTCGTGTCTCCTCTGGGGGCAGGAATTGGGCAAGGAGGGCGCCAAAACCGCCGCGACCAAAGGAAAAGGAGCGGATGATGCCTCGGTGCTGACCCGGCCGGATGCCCGGACCATGACACTCAGTATTCCGGCCCCCCGGGGTCTGATCACGGACCGGAATGGCAAGCCTTTCGCTCAGAACAGGGTGGGCTATCAATTCGCCATCCAGTTTGCGCATTTCCCGGACCCGGTTGATACCGAGATCATTGCCTGGGCGAGGGAGCGCCTGACGCACGCTTCGAGATTGGCGGGAAAGGACTACAACGTGACGGACGAGGTCTTCCTCTCGCACTACAAGAACCGCCGCTGGCTGCCACTCATTTTTGCCGCCTCTCTCGTGCCTCCTGACCAGGAGGAGTCCTTCAAGAAGCAGCTCATCCCGGGGTTGGTCATGCATCCGATCTACCACCGGCACTACCCCGGGGGCTCTTCCGCTGCACACATCATCGGCTACGTGCGCAGCAAGGGGCGGTTGCCGAATGGCCCCATCGTGCATGGGGACCTTGTCTTTGAAGACACCTATGGGGATGCCGGCCTGGAGAAGACGATGGATCAGGAACTTACGGGACGCCCCGGTGAGCGCAAGGTGATCTTCGATTCCGGGGGCAGGAAGCTGCGTGATGAGCTGACGCGGCGGCCGCGCATCGGCCACACGGTGGTGACAACCTTCAATCTGGACTGGCAACGGCATGCTGAGAAGGTTCTCAGAGACCATTGCAAGCGGGGTGCATTCGTAGTCATCGACATCCCCACCGGAGAGGTGCTGGTGCTGGCTTCGAGGCCAAGTTACGACATCAACATCTGGATTCCCAGGATCAGCAACGAGGAACTCAAAACGCTCACCGACGATGAGAACCGCTCGATGTTTGGAAGAGCCTTCCAGGGGCTCTATCCGCCCGCTTCCAGTTTCAAACCGGTGGTGGCCCTGACCGCGCTCACCGGGAAAGTGGTGGAGGAATGGACCGAGATCGATTGCCCGGACTACATCGAAGTCGGCAGGAGACCACCTGCCAAGATGTGGAACTGGACCCGTGAGCCGGAGGGGTTGATGAATGTGACTCGTGCGATCGCCCGTTCCAACAACTGCTGGTTTTACCAGGTGGGGATCGAGACGGGGCCGAGTGCCTTTCTGTCGACTGCCCGCAGGCTGGGCTACGGGTCCCGTTCGGGCCTGCCGCTCTTTGGAGAATCGTCGGGCCGGGTGCCCACCAACGAGTATGTCCTGAAACGATTTGGCAGACCCTTCACCGATGGAGATACCGCGAACTACTCGATCGGACAGGCCTGGGAGGCCACTCCGCTCCAGGTGGCTCAGTCCATGGCAGGTATTGCGAATGGTTCGATCCTTCCCAAGCTGCAGATGATCCGACAGGTGCAGGATCCCGCCGGAGGAGTGCTGCAGGCATCTGAGCCCCAATCGCGAAATCCGCTTCATTTGGATCCTGATGCCGTGCAGGTGGTGCACCAGGGCATGTATGACGTGGCACATGCCGGGTGGGGCACGGGTCGGAGGGGTTCATTGAGCTTCGTCGAGGTGTGTGCCAAGACGGGCACTGGTCAGTGGAGACCGGCTAACAACCAGGAGATTGCCTGGTATGCCGGCTTCTTCCCGGCCGAAAACCCGCGATTGGCATTTGCCGTGCTCTACGAAGGTGATCCGAACGAGAAGGTTTCCGGGGGAGGCAAGGCGGCTCCCATGATCCCGGAGTTTTTCGAGAACTTCAAAAGTGAGATCCAGGACATGATCAGACCGCCATCCAAGGCGCTTATCGTGGTGGAAGAACCGGAGGGAGGAGAGCCTGCCATTCCGACTGTCCTGCCTGTGGACGAGGATGGCAATGTCATCATCCCGAGCGGCAAGATTTTTCGGGCCATCCCGGTGGAACCGCACGAGGAGGACGGCGAACCGGTCGATCCGGTCGGGGAAGCCCTGCCCGCCATCCCGGTCGATGACGCGCCGGTGGCGATCCCGGTCGAGGAGGACGAGTAGGTCATCCAATTGACGCTGGACCTTTTGTCCACGACGGGTCAGACAGAGCCAGTTTTCTGAAGTTTAATGGATATTCAAATAGCAACCCTCTGCGATTTCGCCGCCGACTATGGGAACGGCAAACTGGTCATCAATGGAACCTTCGATGCGCTCCGGGCTTCCCAGCTCCCTGTCGTTCATCCCCACTGTTCCCTGGCGATGCGGATTTGTGTCCTTCCCGAGGATTCGGGTGATCACAAGATGACGATCAACATCATCGACGAGGATGGGAATTCGATTGATCCATCCAAGATGCCCATCCGGGCCGACATGCCGATTCAGGTGCCCGATGAAGTTCCCTTCCTGACTCGCAATCTCGTTCTCAACTTTCAGGGGCTCAAGTTCCCCGGTGAGGGGATCTATCATGTTGATGTTACAATCGATGGCGAACTGGTGGTGCGGCTTCCGCTGCGTATCGCGCAAACGCGGGACCAGCTGCAATCCGGTCAGCCACCGAAGGAGTAGAACCTGTTCAGGACAGGGATCTCATGGCCGCCCGCCTACTCTATGACTGCTCGCTGATCACAGGCACCTCCGGTGGCTTGGGTGAGGAGTTTTCGCATCAGCTCGCGCCGCACTGTCGTCGCATGGTGCTGGTTGCCCGCCGGGAGGAAGTCCTCAGGCAACTTGAGGCCAGGCTGCGAACCGACAATCCGGGACTTGAGGTGGCCATCTTTCCGGTGGATCTCGCGCGCGCAGCTGAACGTCGAAAATTAATTGACCAGGTGACGGGCACGGAGTGGGCGCCGAACCTCCTGGTCAACAACGCCGGGATGGGGGACTATGGTGAATTTACGACTGCCCACTGGGGAAAGGTGCAGCAGATGCTCGACCTGAACATGGCGGCCACAACTCATCTTACGCACGGGTTTCTTCCCGATATGCTGCGCTCGGGGCAGGGGGCGGTTCTGAATGTGAGTTCGTTGGCTTCACTGCTCCCTATCCCTGATTTTGCAGTTTACGCGGCCAGCAAGGCCTACCTCACCAGTTTCTCGGAAGCCCTGCGCCTGGAGCTTCGCGAGCATGAGATTCCCGTCCTGGCGGTTTGCCCGGGGCCGGTCCATACGAACTTTGGAGAAACTGCCGAGCGACAGGGTGCCTCTCTGGAGAGTCCCTCCCGCGAATGGTTTTTCGTTCCCAGGGAAGAGGTTGTTCTGGATGCCCTGGTGGCGTTGCAACTTGACCGGGCCCGGTCCTACCCGGGATTGAAGGTGGCTCTCCTGGCCGCAGGGCTCTCCATCCTTCCCATGGCAGCTATCCGCTACCTGATGAGTTATCGGCCCCGCAGCGTGTCCGAGGACGATTCGTAGATCCTCTTCGCCATGTCCGGTAACCGTAAGAAATCCAAGAGCCAGCGTTCCGCCTGGGGAGCTCCGGCCCTTGGTCTTGGGCTGGCACTCCTGGCCATCCTCGGTCTGGTCATCCTGCTTACGCCCCTGGGGGGAAAGATCAAGCGGGGGCTCAAGGAGGTATTTGGTTCGGAGACGATCGTTGTGGAGAAGGAAGGGACTGATCCGGAGAGGGCGCCGCCCGTGTCTCTCGATCCACCAACCCCCCTGGAGAGCGATCCCGACCCTTCGTTTCCGCCGGGCGTGTTGACCCCGCCCGATGGAGTGGACATCAGGCAGCTCTCGAAAGGAATAGATCTCAAGGTCACCTTTGATTCGAGTACCGGTGAACTGGCCTCCATGGAAAGGAGGAACAGGGAAGCCTACCTGGCCGAATATGCCCTGAGAGTACGCATGCCCAGGGCGGCCAGGTCTTCGGAAGAGTTGACCCTGACCAGTCCACACCTCCTGGAAATCCTGCCCGGACTGGAGACCATGCTGCCAGGGGCCGAGGTGTCGGCATGGTATCGCCAGCTTTATGCCAACAAGGTCGCCCGCCTGAAGGACAATGTGGGTCGTCTGGACGAAGTGCTTAGCAGACACAATTTCTACGACTGTGAAACCATCCTGAATCTGCGTTCGGAGGAGAGCGGTCAGCGTCTCTTCCTTATGCAGGCCGAGATGGACGTTGTCTCTGACGGATCGGATGGAGACAGGCTTGCCCGGATGCCGGACGAGATCGTGAACTCGACCAACTACCAGCCGTTTACCAGTTATCGGTGGAAGAAGACGGGCTCCACACCCAATCCCATGGTTGCCGGCTGGGAACGACGTATCGGGAACGCGAAGCGCGAGATCGGAGAGGGGGGCACGGGGCAGGAACGCAAGGCATGGTTGCTCAACAGGATCAAGATGCTGGAAACCGGTATTGCGGACATGAAGGTCGCGAGCTTCCTCATCGCGGAGCATGACCCCTTCATCGTCATTCCCGTCAACGTCCTCGCTGACCGGCGTGATCCCTATGCCCCGAATGTAGGTGACTTTGCGATCGTGGTTCATGGACGCGTGCCGTTTCCCGCTATCGTGGGCGATGCCGGACCGAGTTTCAAGGTGGGGGAGGCGTCCCTGCGGGTGGCTCGTGAAATCAACGCCAAGGCCCATCCCTATAGCCGTCCGGTCTCGGATCTGACCGTGACTTACCTTGTTTTTCCGCGCACCGCGGACGATCCGAAATGTGCCCCGGACCATGCGCATTGGCGCAGGCGTTGTGGAGAGCTTGTAGACAAGGTCGGGGGACTGGGTGAAGGAGTGCAATTACACGAGTGGAAGGACTTGTTGCCCGCCGAATAATGGGGTTTCCTGAGAGGGAGCCAAGATGAAGCCGGGGGTTGTCGATCGGGAGACAGATAATCACTTCGTCCCTACAGGTATGAGAGGACGCCTTTCGAAGGGACAGCTTCATCCCTTGGTGTGTTTCTATGACAGAGTGAAGAGTAACAGAGGGCAAGAAGAGGGTAATGAAGGGGAATGTGATGGGAAAACGCTTGGAACGGGCGGGAAATGAAGATTGGGATGATGTCACGCTGGCCGGGGAGGCGGTTAGCCTGGCGGAGGAGATCCTGGTGGCAGCCAGGAAGGGGCAACGTCTGGGGGAGCGCTATGAGGCGTGGAAGATGGATCGCATGCTCGAAGATCCTGCCGGGAAGGCGTTCACCCTGGAGATGGCGGACCAGGTCTTTCGTCCCCGGACCGCCTGGCGGGCGGCCTCCCAATTCCGCTACTTGCTGGAGACCAGAGGTGCCCCTGAATATCTTCCCCTGCATGAGCGCATCGCACTGGTGATGGCAGCAATCGGCTCCTGTCTGGCACCGGAAGCCGTGATCGCGGCCGTGACGGCCAAAATAAGGCGCGAAAGCAGGCATGTGGTGCTTCCTGCGGAGCCGGGGTTTCTGGATCGGCATATTGCGAAGCGACGCCGGATGGGCGCACGACTGAACCTCAATCTCCTCGGGGAAGCCATCCTGGGCGAAGAGGAGGCGACGCGCTGTCTGAAGGAGAATATTCGTCGGTTGGAGAGTCCGGACTGCGACTACATCTCAGTGAAGATCAGTTCGGTCTTCAGCCAGGTGAACGTCCTGGCTTACGAGGATACCCTCGAGCGGGTGAAGGGGCCCCTCCGGCAGCTTTACCGCGCGGCGCAGGACAACGCAGTTGAGGGCAAACCGAAGTTCGTGAACCTCGACATGGAGGAGTATCGAGACCTGCATCTCACCTGCGATGCCTTCCAGGCGGTGTTGGACGAAGAGGAGTTTCGCCATCTTGAGGCGGGGATCGTTCTGCAGGCCTATCTGCCCGACTCCTTCGGGTTGCAGCAGAAACTGACGGACTGGGCCTGCGAACGCCAGGCCCGGGGCAGAGCCGGGATCAAGCTGCGCATCGTGAAGGGGGCCAATCTGGCCATGGAAAAGGTGGAGGCGGCGGTGCACGGCTGGGAACAGGCCCCATACGAGTTCAAAGGCGAAGTGGACGCCAATTTCAAGCGTATGCTCCACTATGCCTGCGAGAAACACCACGCGGAGGCAGTTCGGGTCGGGGTGGGGAGTCATAATCTCTTCGATGTGTCCTATGCCCTGCTTCTGAGGGAGAGGCAGGGTGTCCGGGAGCAGGTTGAGATCGAGATGCTGGAAGGGATGGCGAATCACCAGGCACGGGTGGTGGAGAAGGTGGGGGGCAGCCTGCTTTTTTATGCCCCGGTGGTGGACCGGGGGAACTTCCACTCCGCCATCGCCTATCTGGTGCGGCGGCTTGATGAGAACACGGCCCCGCAGAATTTTCTGCGCGATCTCTTCGGAATGCGCCCGGGTGGCACGAAGTGGGATGAACAACGAGAGCGGTTCCTGCTGGCTACCTCGGCCAAGGATGAAGTGAGCGCGGTGCCTGCACGGCAACAGGATCGGCGGATTGAGAGCGGGGAACTGCCGGGCACGATTTTCGAGAATGAAGCGGATACTGACTGGACCCTGGCGGGTAACCGGGAGTGGGTTCACAATGTCCGTGAGGGTGTGGAGATTCCCGGAACAATCGGAATCCAGGTGGGGGGACGAATCAGGAAACCAGTGCGGATCGAGGAGTCTTTTGACCCGGCTGCCCCGGGGGAATGTCTCTACCGCTACGGGTTGGCTGGAGAGGAAGAGGTAGAGGAGGCCCTCAGGGTTGCGGTAGACGCAGTGGGAGTCTGGGCCGGGCCGACCGGGCTTACTCCCGGGGAGCAACTCGTAAGGGTTTCCACCGAGCTGGCGCGGACACGGGGCATGCTGATTGCCACCATGGGGCGTGATGCCGGGAAAGCGGTCCCGGAGGCGGACTCGGAAGTGAATGAAGCGATCGATTTCGCAAACTACTATGCGCATTGCCTGTCGCGTCCGGGGTTGGGGGACGGGGTAAAGCGAACGCCGCTGGGAGTGGTGGTGGTTGCCCCGCCATGGAATTTTCCGCTCGCGATTGCCTGCGGGGGAGTGCTTGCAGCTCTGGCAGCCGGGAATGCGGTGATCCTTAAGCCACCGCCGGAAACGGTTCTGACTGCGTGGCGACTGGCAGAGGTGCTCTGGAGCGCGGGCATCCCGAAGAAGGCCCTGCAGTTCCTTCCGGTAACCGAAGATGGGGTGGGGCGGAAGTTGCTCACGGATGAACGGGTCAAAGGGGTCATTCTCACTGGTGCCTACGAGACGGCACGCCTCTTTCGAGGATGGAAGCCGTCGATGCGGCTCTTTGCGGAAACGAGTGGCAAGAATGCCATGCTGATCACAGCAGCGGCGGATCCCGACCAGGCGATCAAGGATCTTGTCAAGAGTGCGTTCGGACATGCGGGACAGAAGTGCTCGGCGGCTTCCCTGGCCATTCTTGAGGCCGAACTCTACGACGATGATTCCTTCCTGCGCCAGTTGCGTGATGCGGCCGCCAGTCTGCGGGTGGGAGCACCGTATAAACTGGCCAGCGTGGTCACCCCGGTCATTCGGCCGCCCGGGATGGAGTTGTCCCGCGGGCTGAAGGAACTGGAAAAGGGGGAAGAGTGGTTGCTCGAACCGAAGATGGTGGATGGCAATCCCTGCCTGTGGACGCCGGCTATCAGGATGGGGGTGCAGTCCGGCAGCTGGTACCGGCGTACGGAGTGTTTCGGGCCGGTCTTGGGATTGATGCGGGCATGCGATTTCGAAGATGGGCTCCGGTTGCAGAATGATTCCCGTTTCGGGTTGACGGGGGGGCTCCAGAGTCTGGACCTGCGGGAGATTCGCCAGTGGCGGGAACGCGTGGAGGTGGGCAACGCCTACATCAATCGACCCATTACGGGGGCGATCGTGCAGCGGCAGCCATTTGGGGGATGGAAACGGTCGGCAACCGGGCCGGGGGCGAAGGCAGGAGGTCCTAATTACGTTCTGCAACTGGCGAGGTGGAGCGAGGTGTCCCTTCCCCGGGCGGGGAAGGAGGGGGCGTGTTCGGAACTGGCAGAGGAGTTCTGCAGGATCCTGCCGCCTGCAACTGAGCGGATTCGCGCGGCGGCTGCGAGCTATGCGAAGTGGTGGAGCGAGGAGTTTGCGGTCGCACACGATCCCTCCGGAATTCTCGGTGAGTCCAACGTCTTCCGTTATCGCAGGGGTGGACAGATCCTTGTGCGCTCCGAGGGAATGACCCTTGAAGAGGTGGCTCTCGTGCTCCTGGCAGCACGAACCTGCGGGGTGGAGGTGATTCTCAGTGCGGGAGTGCGGCAGGGGGTATGCACTCCGCTGGCCGTAGCTGCCAATGTGGACTGGAGGTTGGAGACCGAAGCAGATTTGTGCGGGTGGATCCGATCGGAGGGGGAAGGTGTTGAGCGCATTCGTGCCTTGAATCCATCCGAGGACCTGCGGCAGGCAGCCTGCGAGGCGGAAGTGGAGGTCATCGACTGGTCGGTTCTCGCAAATGGCAGGATTGAACTTCTGCACTACCTGCGCGAGCAGGCAGTGAGTGAAACAAGACACCGTTATGGCAATATCATGGCGCGCTCCTGAGCGCTGATACGTGCTATTCCCTGCCTGCCCTGTTCCGTTCCTTGAAGCGCCTGATGATCGGGATGGTGCAGAGAGCGCACCAGATCAGGATGCCCAGCGTGATGAGGATGCGTCGGATCCCGTCTGTGCCTGTTATTGGACCGGAGGTCCGCGCCGCAGATCCGGAGGTTTTGATCGCGGTCTTTGGCAGGGGCGGCGGGGCAACGAGGTCTGTTACCTTGAGGGGCGGTTGCCCGATCTCGGCGCGATGCTCCTCGACCATCCCGGGAGTGACGGCAGAGGCCCTGTTCCCCCAGCTGTTGCGGATGTAGGTGAGGACAGCGGCGATCTGTTCGTTGGTCTGGGGGAGGGGGATCATGCCCGCAGGATTGATATCAACTCCAAGGGTGTAGTGCTGGTGATTGACGGTGATGTTGTCCCTGAGGCCACGGATCTGAATCCTGATCAGGTTTTCCGCCGGACCCACCACCCATTCAGAGGGAGCGAGGGGTGGTCCGCCGTGGACCGGCACGCCCTGACCACGGTCTCCGTGACAGGCAAGGCAGGTGAGGTAAGTCTCCTGCCCGAGTTTCATCTGCCGGGAATTAATGGTGTTCCCGATGGTCGTCCGGGGTTCTCCATCCGTTTCCCGGTCAGGCGTCGTTTCGGGCTTGGGACCGGTTTTCGGCACCGATCCGGATGTCTTATTCGCATTGCCTGAGCCGTTCGGTGGCGGAGATTCGACCACGGCGGGTTGTGGTGTGCCCGCCCCGTTTCCGGAAGGGTTGACTGGCAGGGTGTCCGGGTCGAGATCCGTTGCGCTGCGACTGGGTGGCGCGGGGGGATCGTTGCGGGTAAGACTGCCAAGCCAGGCGACGAGGTCGCGGATCTCGCGCCTGGTGAGAACGGCGCCCATGGGAGGCGCCATGGCGGAGACGGGTTTGCTCCGTTCCCGGATGTCGCTCTTTTGGATCCGCCAGAGGTCCATGCCCTCAAGCAGTTCGATGGTGTCGGCGTTTTCGCTGCTGAGAATGCCCGACTTGCTTGCTCCGTTTTTGAAGGTGAGGGAGACCACTCCGAAGCCTGGAGCCACCACCGCGTTGGGGAGGATGAGGGATTCGAGGAAGTATTTGGCATCGTGGCGCTTGCCGATGCCCGCCAGATTGGGTCCTGCCTCACCGCCTTCCGAGTGTCCGCTGTCCACGCGGTGACAGCGCAGGCACTGCCCGGTTGGATTGCTGCGGAAGACGGCTTCCCCGTTCACGGGGTCTCCTCCCTGCAAGCAGATCTGGAAGCCAGCAAGAGGATCATCCTTCGGGAGGGAGTTGCCGTAGTTCTTGAGGGCGACCGATACAGCCGGGTCACCCTTGCGTTTCTCCGCAGTTTCCACCACTTCCAGTGCGATGGCCGGGTTGAGCTTGCCTGTCTCGAGCTCGTGGAGCCCGCTTGCGATTCTGACAGCGGTGGTCTCGCCGGGAAGATCCACCAGAATCTGCCAGGCCGCTTGAGCCTGCGTCACATTGTCTGAATCCAGGGCCTTGGTGACCGCCGGGATCGCCGATTGCGGAAACCTGCTGGCGAGGAGTCCCAGGGCGTGGTTTGCGTAGGCTATGTCATCATCCCCGGTGGCCGCGTCCAGCAGGCCATGCAGGGAAGCGGAATTCACGGCAACGAGGAGATCCAGGACCACCATTCTAACCCTGTTTCCCAGTTCCCTGGCCTCGAGAAGATTGGTCAAGCCGGCTTCATCGAGTCCCTTCACCGAAAGACCATACTGACCTACGAGGCCGATGGCGGCGGCAAGGACTTCCCCCTTGAGGCTCAGGAGGGCGCCGATCTCCTCTTCCAGGGTGTCCTTGATTTCGGACTGGTTGCGGGGATCGAGCGGTGCGTAGCGACCGAGTGACTGGTCGACGGCCGGTGGGTTGGCCCAGACCGAGACAAGACGCAACGCTTCAAGGCGTTCGTTCTTGTCCAGTGCTACATTGGTCGCCACCCGGAGAAGGCGGGTGGCATTCCCGGCTCCCCCGACGCGGAAGGCACTGTGCAGGAGCCGTCGAAGCATCATGCGACTGAGTGGGCGTCCCCCTTGTCCGGGAGCATATTCATCGAGGAGAGCGGCCACCGCGGGACGGGCCATTTCGATGGGGACATCGTGTGCCGCGCGGATGGCCTCATCGGAGATGAGGGGATCTTCCTTGTCGAAAAAGAAGCGGATCAGGTTGGGAGAGCGGAGGCGACGGAGAGCCACCACGGCAGCAAGGCGGATTGACTTGTTGGGATGGGAGTCCAGCGCGGCGATTTGTGCCTCGGTTCCGGATCCGAGGAGAGACATCACTCCGGCGTGACGCAGATAAGGATCGTGATCGGCGTTCTCGGCGAGGAGGATCAGGGTAGGATTAAAGGCTTCCGCTGCGCGGTGTCGGGCCAGGGAGGTCGCGGCAAAGGCCCGGACGCGGGGAGAGGGATCCTGCAGGGAATTGACCAGGCGTCCATGATCCTCAAGGGGGGCTTCACCCAGGGCGCGGGCGGCCTGAGCGCGTAGTTCCTTGTCGGGGTGGCCGAGGAGTTCCACGAGTTGATCGGTGGAGGCTTTCGATTGTGACCGGCGAGCCCTGATCCAGAGGCCCCAGGTGCCGTGCAGGGCCAGGGAGCGACTTTCTTCCTGTCTGGTGGCATTGATGAAATACGGCACGGCCTCGGGGCGGTCGGCGAGGGCCAATTGTGCGCGAAGGCGAACCCGGAAATCCTCGTGCTTCATGAGTTCGAAAAGCTGAAGGGGCGGGAGACGGTTGAATTCCTTCCTGGCGAAAAGTTCGGTGACCTCCCGCGTCTTTGTTGAGGTCTGTGATTTCTCTGAGGAAAGCGTGTAGATCCGACCGGCGGAGTGGGATTGCCATCCTTTCACGAAGTCAGCGACATAGAGACGACCGTCGTAGCCGAATTCGACATCGGTGACGGCGGCACCCCAGTTGAACTTGCGGGCATTGACCATCTCCAGGCCGGCTCCCCGGGGTTCCAGTTCGAAGGCCCAGATGCCTGAGGCCGCCGGCCCCCCGCGGTAGTCGCAGACCAGAAAGGAATTCTCGCAGTTTGTGGAGAAACCGGTTCCGGGTTGATATGTCAGCCCGGAGGGACCGGAGGTCAGCACGTCGATGGGTGGCAGGAGGAAGGCGGGTTGTCCTTCGTGATGCTTGTCCCACTGGCGTTCCTGCATCCACTGGTTGATGGGGCGCTGGGGATAACCCACTTCCCGGTGGAAAGTGTGGAGGTTCTGATGATCGGTGCGCCAGCCGCTATCGGCTCCGTCCACGATGTAGACCACCCGGGCCCTGTCTCCCTGGTCGGAGTTGTTGTCGACACTGATGAGGTTGCCCCACTGATCGAAGGCGATCTCCTTGGGATTGCGGAGGCCGGCGTGCACAACCTCGAAGTTGGTTCCGTCGGGATCGAAGCGGAAAACCGTGCCCTGGTCGGTATAGGCAAGGTGCAGGCCTTCCTGGCTCGTGACATTCATGGCGCGGTCGCCGACCGATCCATAAAGCCGCCCGTCCGGTCCCAGGGCGAATCCATTAAGGTCATGGCCAGACAGTGAGACGCGGAGGCCAAAACCAGAGAAGAGTTTCTTCCGCATGTCGGCAATGCCGTCGTCGTCGGTGTCGCGGAGGGTCCAGATGTGAGGGATGCAGGCGAAGTAGACCTGGCCTTCCAGCGAGTAGATGCCACCTGCCGTGCCGTCGAGCATCCCGTTGAATCCTTCGGCGTAAACGGTGCTCCGGTCGGCCTTTCCGTCTCCATCGGTGTCGACGAGGAGGCGGATCTTTTCCGACTTCTCCGTCATCCCGGCAACAGGATATTTCCCGTCCCACTTCTGGTGCATCCTGCGACGGTCTTCCACGCTGAGGGCGGCGATGTCGTCGGTGTGCCAGTAGCGGTGATTGCGGTTGTCGGGAATGCCGTGACGCAAGCGGTGAGTCTCGGTCACGAGGACTCGCCCGGACTCGTCGATACAGAGAGCGGTAGGCGAGTAGACGTCGTGTTCGTCGTGAGTAGCGAAGATCTCGAGCCTGCTGCCTTCGGGAATAGTGACGCCCGGCAGGGTGTCGGTGCTCACCAGTCCGGGATTGAAGGGCCTCCCGTCCCGGGTGGCACCGGGAAAGCTTGGATCGGATTCTCCGGCGAAGAGGATGTGGTCGACCAGGATATAGTCGCCCTCCCTGGCCGCGGCATCAACCAGGCGCAAGCGGCCCTGCTGTCCCTTCAGGTTGCTCACATCCCAGGTGCGGGGTCGCAGGATGCTGTCGTTCTGGCCAGTGGCCTCCCGCATGATCTGGTCACCGATGAGGAACTGGATGGATGTCAGGCCCTTCTTGCTCCCGCCTCCTATGAGGAAGCTGATGTGGGGGTGTTCGATGGCAAAGGGGGGCGAGGTGAGGGAGCCCATCCCGGCAGCTCCTTCGGCGAAGGAACTGGCGAAGGATTCACCGGCGTAGCCCCGGACCTTGTCAGCCTGAGTCCCGTGTCCGCCGGTGGCAGGAGCCTTTCCAAAGGCCTTCCCGGTCTCCTGCCAGGTCCCGAACCCGTCACCCTCAAAGGGTTCAAAGACCCTGTCAGCTGCCTGGAGGTGAAGGGCAAGGGTAGATGCGACGAGGGCACAGCGAAGAATCGTCATCGACGTCCTGACAGTAACAGTTCGTTGGGAAATCGCAAAGTGTGGGAACCGATTTTATGGAGGGAGGAATGTGCGATCGCCGATTACAGCGGATGAGGTCTGATTGTCGCGGGAGTATCAGGCGAGCATGGATTGCAGCTCGTCCTCCGAAATGACGGCCACACCAAGCGAGGTGGCCTTGTCCCGCTTTGATCCTCCACCCTCGCCGGCAAGAAGGTAGCTGGTGTTTCTGGAAATGGATCCGGTCACCTTGCCCCCTTTCTGCTCGATGAGGGTTCTGTAGTCGCTGCGTGCCATAGAGAGGGTGCCGGTGATGACGAAGGTCTTGCCTGCCAGGGGATTGTTGCCGGAGGCAGCTCCCTCGACAGGCCTGGGGGCGAAGTTATCGGAGCGGGGGTTGAGTTCGAGTTGGCGGAAGCGCTCCATGAATCGCCGGCCGTGTTCGGACTCGAAAAAGGAGAGAAGGTTGCGGGAGGCCACGGCCCCAATGTCCGGGGAGATCTCGAATTCAGCGATTCCAGTTTGAGATTCCCTGATTTCGGTCTTGAGCTCGTCCTGTCTTTTGCGGCGGGCCTCTTTCTCCTGCTGATCGGCAGGAGGATTGTCCTTGTTTTGCGGTGAGATCTCCTTTCGTTCAGCCTCCAGGTCGGCAATGCGGCAAATGGTCCGGAGGAGGTTGCTGGAAGCGATCTCCGGAAGGGTTTCGTGAAGACGGCTTAGTTCCTTGGAGGCGGACTCTCCGATCTGGGGGATGCCGATGGCGAAAATCCAGCGGGAAAGCGGTTGGCTGGTGGGGGCAGTCCTGATCGAGTCGATTAGCAGATGCGCTTTTTTCTCTCCAAAGCGCCGGGGCTTGGAGGTCTCACCGGTCTGCAATCTGGCGGGATCGAGGAGAAGATTGGCGAGTTTTTCGACTTCGAGGAAGAAGAGATCGAGGGGAGAAACGGCCAAGCCGGATTCCACCAGTTTGATGGCCACCGATTCCCCCAGACCTTCGAGATCAAGAGCCTTGCGCTGGGAGAAGTGAACAAGGGCAGCGACTGCCTGTTTCGGGCAAAGTGGGTTTTCGCACCACCATGTTACGACCGGGCGTTCTTTGCTTTCCGTGTTTTCACGTCGTGTGATGGGGGCAGCGCAGGTCGGGCATTTCCCTTCCAGGTGTTCGTGCATGGAGAAGGGAGTGGCGCCAGCGGGGCGCTTCTCGGTGATCACTTTGAGAACCTCGGGGATGATCTCACCGGATTTGTGAGTCAGCACGGTGTCCCCGATGCGGATGTCGCGCTCGTGAATGAATGATTCGTTGTGAAGGGTGGCCCGGGAGACAGTGGTGCCGGAGAGTCCGACAGGTTCCAGTTCGGCGACCGGGGTGAGGATTCCACTCCGTCCAACCTGCACGGTGATACCGTGGAGTCGGGTGGGTTTTTGTTCGGGAGGATACTTGAAGGCCACCGCCCACCGGGGGGCGCGTGAGGTGGCCCCAAGGGCAGCCCGGTCCGGGAAGGAGGCGACCTTGATGACGGCCCCGTCAGTCGCATAGGGCAACTGGTGCCTTCTCTTGTCGAGTGCGTGGATGGCGGCCAGGATGTCGTCCAGTTTGTCGGCGACCCACAGGGGTTCGTTGCACGGGATGCCACAGGTTGCGAGCAGGGAACGGAAGGCTTGCTCATCGGGGAGTTCGACACCCTCAAGTGAGCCAAGTCCGTGA
>Ga0310342_100000485_pt1 | contig 22270 bp, 49 predicted proteins | sample S15DNA20500_MG_FD_206155 | JGI IMG/M metagenome (GOLD analysis project Ga0310342, IMG submission 206155) | Marine microbial communities from station ALOHA, North Pacific Subtropical Gyre - S1503-DNA-20-500_MG | ecosystem: Environmental > Aquatic > Marine > Oceanic | place: Pacific Ocean: North...
ATTAATGAAGGCTGAAGAGAAGCCCAGGTTCCGTGCTACTCAAAGACAACTGGAACCCTTTTCTTCTGAAGAACCTGTAACATATGAACCCCTGCCAGGTTTGTCTGGGGGCACACCTGGGAATTTACCCCGAACTCCTGAAGAGGGAGATATAGGAAGTACTCCTACGGCTGGGGAACGGGCTGAGACTATCTTGGGTAGACGGCCTACTGATATGCCTCCTGAAATGGTAGATGCTGCCCGAAAAACCTCTGCTGACCGATTAGCACAAGAAGCTTCTCCAGAGGCACTAAGAGAACGAGCTAGACATATGAGATATGGCTCAAGAAGTGCTTTAGAAAGAGGGGCGAAGGCACGGGCTGAGATGGAAGCTGACCCTTCTCTATATCATACTCAAACAATACATGGGAGGAAACTCCCTAATACATCGAAAGCTATAGAAAATGCTTTGCTTAAACTTATGAAGGCAGATGAGCATTTGGAAGATTCTCAGGAGTGGCTTCGTAGAAGGGCAGAGGATTTAAAAGACCCTCGTACTATAAAAGTTGGTTTCCCTGGTGGCCCTATGGAGGATACTGAACGAGACATTCCCTCTCCTAGAGGTGATGTATCTCAAAGGGGTATGGATACACAAGAATGGAGATTACCTTCCGAGATTACCTTTGGACAGCCACAACCAGGGGAAAACCCTGATTCTCTTGGAAGTGAGAGTGGGAAAGACGTACCTGTAGTTCAACGTGGCGAAGCTAAACTTGACCAAAGGGCACCAGGCCAGGAAAATATTCACAATAACGTTACAAAATCTCTCCTCAAATTGATGAAAGACGAAGACCTTGAGAAAATTCGGATACCAGATGCAGTTGGTAATTTCGGGCGTGGACTAATGCCTGACGAGAATAGGGATAAGTATTTCAGCGAACATAGAGATGCTAAACCACAATCTAGGGCAGAAAGGGCTGGTAGAGCTATCCGTAATGTTCCCATGCGTGTGGCAGACCGTTCTGCTAGTGAATTAAATCCAGAGGTAGCAGAAGATGCTTTAAGGGCTGGCGTTACACGCCCTGCTGAAGAAGTTCGTGCGGGTTTAAGAGGGGGTTGGTCTATGAGGGATACACCTGAACATCTCATAGAGCCACCAGTTGGAGAAAACATTGGGGATGTAGGCCCACAAACAGGTCTAGAACAGGTAGGAGAACGTATGGGCTATGGTGCTGGTAGAGCAACTACCATGCCTGGTAGGGCTGGTAGAGCTACCCGTGATTTTTTCCAACCTGAATCTGCTTATGAAGCACCAGATAGGCCAGAACTAATGGATGCTCATGCTCGACAAGATTGGCGGGGCCGACAGGCTAGTGAAAAGATAGCCCGTGATAGACCCGCTGGAAAGAGTCCTTTTGAAATGTCTGTTGAAAAAGCCCTCCTTAAACTTATGAAAGGTGGAGATGAGCAACCACTAAATGCAATGGATAAGGGAAGCCTCCCTAAAGAGAATAAAGAATCCCAAGCATTGGTAGCTAATGGCGATTCCAAACGTCCTAAGTCTGAAGTTGGTACGAATGACAAGATGTTTAAGAAGGCTGAGGATAATCCCCATTGGCCCTGGCAAGCAGGCGAGGGGCCAGAACCTCAGGGAAGTAAGAGGGCTGAAGAGATGAAACGTATTTATCAGCAACGTCAAATCAATCGGAGAATGGCTCCTGATGAACATCCAAGCCAGAGTAAGGACGATGCTGCCCAAAAACGTGCTTGGGGTGATAAAATTCCTATGGAGGAGGCCATACTTAAAGTATCTTCATTACCTGATGATTTTGATGATGAGAGGGAGAAGTATGAAGGTGACCATGACGTTGTAAATTATGGGAAACCTCTTACTGGTCAAGAAGCCATGCGTAGATTAACTGAACGGGATGCCTTTGAAGGAGATGTTCCTCATAGAGAAACATTGCCACATTACCAACATCCTGGCTCAGGAAAACCAGATTGGGAATATATTAAGGCTCTCTATGATGCTCAACGAAAGGCTAGGGAAGCAGCTGTGCGTGACACTGATAGTACTTACGAGGATTATAAACATCCTGATGAAGGCTTTCATGTAAACTCTGTTGAAAAGGCTCTTCTAAAACTGATGAAACAAGGTGATGTTACACCAGCTAAGGTAGGCATGTCAAGACAGAATGCTATGCGGGATATTGAAAATGCTTGGCCCAAGGCTGCACCTCAGGCACCTAAGGGTGTGGGAGCTAATACTAATACAGCACCCATGCCTACTTCCGCAGAGCTAGAATCTAGAAGGCCTGATACTGACCAAGCGGGTCAAACCGCTAACTGGTCTGCTCAGATGTTTGCAGGAGATTTAGCTGGAAAGATTAACAGACGTTTCGGTACTGGTAAACAAGATTATATAGCAGACCAGAAACAACGTGCTGAGTGGGACGCTGAAATGAAGCAACAGAATCCGCAATTCTCTCAGAATGGTAGTTTGCCAAAGGGGGATACTACATCACAAGGATTTGGAGATTCTGGAGTTGAATCACAACGCAACTTCCAGCAACAGACAGGAACTATGGGAAATATGGGAAAGCCTATATATTCTAGCACAAAGAAATAACCCTATATTATTAAATACTATATATTCCCCCTAAAAGTATTTGACTTCTCAATATAATAGGAGTATAATATAGTAGAAATATAAATATATATAGGGAGGTTCTATGGTTGAAGTTGTTATTTGTGTATGTGGGTTTTTAATTCTAGGTGGTATAACTAAAGTTTGTTGTACTGAGAAAAGATATTCAGAAGAATATCATAAATATTTAAGAAATAATGGTGGTAAGAAACACGTAGATAATATTCAAACCGAATATTACAAGTACTTATAACCATGATGATTAGACCTCAAATACTCCTTAGCATTGGTTTGTTAGGGAGTATCACATTTTTTGCTATGTACTGGGGATTGACAGAGATTGCTACAGGTGGTATAACATTAATTGGTGCTTTGAGCATGAAGATTTTAGAAAAAGAATAGGTGGAACTATGCAGAAGATAAAGTATAAAGAAAGTCCTAGTCCTCATGTAGTAGTAGAGAACTTTATGTCTATTCCAGCAGCTAGGAAATGTTTGGAAGAGGCTCAATGGTTAGAACCTATGTATGAACCAGCCAAAATAGGCGATTTACCAGAATTAGATGGATGCGAAACATGTGAAATCATTTCTAATACAGTAGAATTAGGTACACGGCATAATGATGTTGTATATTTAGATGGTTATTATAATAAGCGAAGAGAGAAGAGCATTATTCTATCGCAATTAGAAGTAGCTCTAACAAACCAATCTTTTCTTGGCACGTTTAAAAAGTTACCAGGGTTGTTCCCCATAATTGCTCAAACCACACACATGGAAACCATATTAAGTTCTTATGGTATGTGTGATTTTTATGGGTGGCATAAAGATACTTCAAATGAATTCCCTCATGAAAGGGTTATTACTTGTGTAGTTCACTGGAATACGGAACCACAACAGTATACAGGTGGGGAACTTATATTAACTGGCAAAACTCTTGAAGACCAATTAGCATATACACCTGTACATAATACTGCTATATTTTTTGAATCTAATAAATGTATACATGCGGTAAATGAGACTCAACATGAAGGAGAATTTAAAGACAATAGGTTCTCTATTAATTTATGGATGGGTTTTGCTACGACAAGAGATTTTCCACATCATAAATATAGATAATATTTTGGAGGTGTAATAATGCAACAATATCCCCCTCAAGCACAACCTTATTCAGACCAGCAATGGGCACAGTTGAACACGCCCTTAACTGGTAAAGATGCAGAGGACTTTGAAGAACAACAAAAAATATATGAGGAACGTATAACTGAGTTAGCTACGTTTGATTTATCTTGTATGACGTTAGAAAGTTTACAAGCATATTTTTTGGATAATCAGGAATTCTTCTATGATACTAATGATGAAGCTTTCTATGAAGGGAAACGGTATAGGGCAGCTTTTAAAGACCCGTCTGTAAAGTGGTATTTCGTTCAATCTGGGTCTGATTTTCAAATGACTTTCGATTTTAATAAGAACGTTCTGAATGGTTCAATGGAGGAGATGCCTGAATACGGTTGGTATTTTGATGTTAGTTAGGAGAAAAGTATATGGAAACAATGGAGTTTGTAATAGATGAGACATTTAAAGGAGCCTTTCCAGAACCCGTTCCTGCCCATTTAGCTTTACCACAATGGTTTAAAGATGACCCCACACGGGTAAATAATGGGAGAGTCCCTGGTTCTCCTCAAGGAAGTACATATAAACGATGTGTGCCTTTTGTGGATATTATGAGAACTGGTTATATAATTCCTTTGTGGTCTGATTTAGCATTTTCTTATACTTCATGTACCTGTGGTGAAGAGGGCTGTCCAAAGTTTGTCCCTTCTGTAGCTCCACCAAAGATGCCTCCCTATAATTATCCTAGTACTGAAATGATAGAACATAGAAATTGGGATTCTTGGGGCAATATTCCAGAATTAAAAGATTCTATTAAAGGCAGTTCAATGGCGTTTTGTAATCCCTGGCTAATTAAAACTCCTCCAGGGTATTCAACATTAATTACGTCTCCATTTAATGATGAATCTAAACCGCATCCAGCTATTAAAACACTTACTGGTTTAGTTAATACGGATACTTATAGAAACCAAATAACTTTTTTCTTCCATATTAAATATCCATTTGAGGAAGTGATTAAACAAGGTACTCCTTTAGTACAACTTATTCCCATTAAACGAGAAGAATGGAAACATGAAATTTCTTATATGAAATGTCAAGATGGGGATGAAACATGGTTGGAAATGCAGCAAGAACGGAATGCGTTATCAACTACTTTTGAAGACAGTTATCGTAAACGTCATGGGTGTCCCGTTAATTTTATTTAAAGGATGTTATTGTGAGTGATAGAGAAAAGCCAATACAATGTGAAGAGTTTACGTCCTCAGAACAGGAGAGTGTGTATACTACTGAGATAGTTTTACCTACTGGTGTACATAACGGCTTGATTAAAACCATTCGTAATTTAAAAGAAGCAGATGAAGGTATTCCATATGCATCATCCAATGTTAAAGCTTTTATGACGGAGTGGCGTATGCAAGATAAGCCTGGATTTGATATGCTAGGACATGAAATTACTACAAGAGTAACAGAAATATCAAAAAAGAAGAGGGGGAATCATCAAATTGTTCTACGAGACATGTGGGGATTGCTCTACTGTACAGGAGAATCTGCGGTTATGCATAACCATTGGCCTGCTGCCTGGAGTGGAGTTTTCTATTTAGAAATACCAACGGACTATTCTGGGGCACTCTTATTCCCGAATTTAGAACACCATATTGAACCTGTAAAAAACCAATTAGTTATCTTTGAATCAAGAACTATGCATGGTGTACACACGTTAAAAAGCACACAAGAAAGGATAGCTATATCCTTTAACTTTGATGGCATGGTTAATTATAAAACTTAGGAGAAAGTATATGAATATTAAATTATGGCCTAAAGACCCAGACTGTTCATGCGAAGAGTGTACTTGTGACCAAGCTACTTTCGGAGAAAAAAGAGAATGTGATTGCATGAAATGTGATTGTGAAAAATGCCACGAAGAAGAAGAGGAGTGGGATACACAACCGTAATGTCAGAAATAGCTTCTCAACACTTTCCCTTACAAGGGTCTGATAGTATATTTACAACAGCCTTACAAATTAGTACTGCTACAAAAGATACTATTATACAAACTATAAGGGATAGTGGAGACAAAGCCAATAATCCAGTAGGGGCTAACGCCTGCATGACTGATTTATTCATGCAAAACACTCCTGGGTTTACAGAGTTAGAAAAGGAAATCAATAGTGTGGTAGAATACTTACCTAACCTCATACCAAATTGTATGACTACGCCGTTTGAAGTAGGTATTACAAATATGTGGGGGATTCTATATAAAAAGGATGACTACATTAAAGTACATAATCATTGGCCCTCTATATGGAGTGGAGTCTTTTATTTAGACATACCAAAAGATTATGCTGGTACTTTGTTCTTTCCTGAATTGGAACATAACATTGAACCATTAACGGGGCAATTAGTAATATTCAGTGGTAGTACTAAACATGGAGTAGAAACCATTAAAAGTAATGGGGAACGATTAGCTGTTTCGTTTAACTATATGGCAGCTGCTCATTTAGTAGATATAAAAAAGTAGGAGGAAAAATGCGAGTAGAGTTAGTGGATAGTTTAGGCACAGATTTAACCGTAGTAAATGCTGCAAGAGTTTCATTTAGAAAACATAGGGATGAATGGCAAGATTCAGATGAACGTCTGATTAGATATCTAGCACAACATGGGCACTGGACTCCGTTTGGGCATCCTCAAATACAGTTTAGGATATCGGCTCCCGTTTTTGTGGCTAGACAACTAGTTAAACATCAAGTTGGGCTAGTTTGGAATGAGGTGAGTAGACGTTATGTAGATGATGCTCCAGTATTTTATGGGGTAGGCCCAGAAGGATGGAGAGGGAAACCCGAAGATAAGAAGCAAGGTTCTTCAGGACATGTTCAAATTCTGTTGGAGTTAGAAAAGGATATAGCAATGACAACGCTTCATTGTAAACATTTGTATCAAGAGTTACTAGAACAAGGCGTAGCTGCTGAACAAGCCAGGATGATTCTACCGTTGTCTATGTACACGGAATGGTATTGGACAGGTTCCTTAGCTGCCTTCGCTAGAGTATGCAAGTTACGAATGGAACCCGATGCTCAGGAAGAAACACAGGAAATAGCTAGACAAATAGATAAGGAATGTGCTACACTATTTCCAATAAGTTGGAAATATCTAGTACAATATAGGGAGGAAGAGTAATGGGGTTATTTCATTCACATAGTGGTGGGGCCATAAAATTTACTTTAGCTTCAGTACTAATTGGAACTCTTCACTTTTTTGAAGATATGGCATTAGTATTCGCAGGACGTTATACTGATGTAAATATTGGAATTATAATACTAGGGGGTATAATTTTTAGTTTGTGTGTAGCAGGAATGTTTAGACTAAATTTTATAAAAAAACATATTATATGAATACCGAATCGAATACGGAATTGTATCTAGGGGCTAGTTTACTTAAAACAGCTTTAGGAGACAGGGACGATTCTATGATAGAGGAACGTTATCAGGCTTTGTTGAAAGCTCCTGGCATTGACGGGGCGTTGTATTTACTATACCAAGCTGTAACGCAAGACCCTCGTTCTGATGCAAAGACTCTAGCACAAGCGGCGTATATGCTAGGGTATTATGTAGCGAATTCTGTGAAGGAGATAGATAACCTTTGGGATAACGGCCCAAACGATGAACCGAATTTAGATTGGACAGGAGAGTAAATTATGGGTGTTATAGAGTTTGAGTGTGGTGCTTGTGGTTGGCAATGGAAAAGTCACATGGTTAATTGTCCGAAGTGTGGAACAGATGTAGTTAAAAGCCATATGAAAACAGCCTTGGAATTGGGTTTGGTTACAGGCGAAACCAAAACGACATTAATATCAGGAGGCAAACGGAATGTTAGCTAAAGCGATTAATCTAGCTGTTGCGTTTTTCACTTTGAATAAGAGTGCTAAAGCCAATGCTAAATCTGTAGTGGATGAAGCTATAGATATTGGTGTAGCAATAACAAAAATAGCTAAAAATAAAGAAGTAGATAAGAAGACTAAGGATGCTCTTTTAAAGGAAGTCAAGGAATTTGATAAAGCTGTAATAAAGTTTTTGGATGACCTTGTAATTCCCGATTAAAGGAGGTGGTCTTCATCTCTGGATGCCCCCCAACCGAATAACTATTGGGGGGTATTTCAGTCATAGAAGGAGAATATGGATAGAATAACCTTTAGATGGAATCATTATGCAGCGTGTTGGGAATGTGTATTGGCAGATGAAACAATATATATACATAAATATCCACCGTCCCACACATTAGTATCTATTCAAAAGAATAATTATATACATGCTTCGCATGAAATCTTTGAGTCTGTACATTCAGCCCAGCATTATATAGGCTTGATGTATAATGGACAAGTAAAATATCGTGACCCGAATGAAGAGAAACATCCTCGTAAGGATTTGTTAGAACAATACATATGAAACGCTGTGAAATGGTTGGCTGTAAGAAAGCTATCGTTGGCTCAATTCAACTGGGGCCAGGAACTAGATTACAAATGTGTGCAGAACATTTAAAACAGCTTCAAGAGGAATTAGAGAGAGGAGATTAAGTTATGTTGACAGTATTACAAAAATTAATAGCCTTGTTATTTAAACAAAAACAAGAACATAAGCATGAAATTATAGTTGTAGATGAAGAAAAAATACAGCTGCGGAAAGAGATAGCCTCTCTTAAAGTATCTCTGTCTACATCAACAGCCTCCCTTAGGGAATATAAAGATGCTGCACATCAAGCAGATTTATGGATGAAAAAGTCTGCTCAATTACAGGAAAAACTTAGTGCCGCTTTGGGGCATACTACAGTATTAGAAGGGGTGTTGGAAGAATCCAATAGAACCATTGATTCCTTACAGTTAGCTATTGAGTTACGGGAGAAGGAAGAAACTGAGGGGCTTCAAAATTATATTGATGAATTAGAAGACGAGATTGATGTCGCAATTGCATTGATTACAAAGTATGGTCTACAACTGAGGAAAGGATAAATGAAACCTGTTAAGATTGAATTCCAACGTGACTCTAAATGGGAATTTATAGAACCCATTGTACCAGCTTCACAAGCTTTACCACAATGGTACAAAGATGCAAGCATTGACCTTCCAGGCGCAAAAGAATATTATTCTACACAATTAAGTTTTAAGGGTTGTCCAGCTGTACTAGATAGTATGTTGCAAGGATACATACTTCCACTATGGACAGATATTTACGTGGAACCAATGGGGTTTGAGGTAGAAGGTGGGACTGTACCTAAGTTTAGTTGGGGGGAGACTCTTGACTATAAGGTTATACAAAGCCAAAATCCTGATGCATCCAAAGCGTTTGAACCCTTTAAGGAAATGTCTTCTTGTCCTGTGACTTTGAAGTTCAATTCGCCCTGGATACTTAAAACTCCTAAAGATTACTCAATGTTATGTATACCTCCTATGAATAATAGGGATAGTAGATTTGAGGCTGTGGCTGGTATAATCTGTTCAGATGAGTTTACTACATATATTAACATTCCTTTTATATGGAAAGCTCCTTCAGATTATGAAGGTGTCATTAAGGCAGGAACTCCGTTAGTACAGATGATTCCATTTAAGCGAGAAACTTTTCAGCAGGAACTTGGCTTCACAACGGATGGTGGGGGTAGGCTTCTCTCTAGAGAAAATGCTTGCGCTCGTAAAGTAGGCTCAGTTTTTCGTGGTGGGTATAGAAAATTCTTTCACAAGTCAGCAGTTAGTAGGTAAGATATGAATAATAATAAATCTTATATGGTAACGAATAGAGATAGAATGGCGATGATTGAACTCCTGAACTATGCTTGGAATGTGACCTTTAGGGCAACAAGAGATAAACCTGGGGAGTCGTATACACAAAAGGATGGCACCTACGTAGAGGGTATACCCCCTTATACACGATGGGACGTACAGGCAGTTAATCCTGTAGATAATACCTATCACACTACAGATGGAGATTCTATTACAGAAGCAGTAAACAAATGGCTTACGAAGCAGGGGTTTTTAATAGAGAAGAGTACTACCTTATATGAGGAGAAGGCCACACAGAGTCAGACAGAAATTATTATAGAGGAAGCTCAATTTTACGGTTAACAAGTTTTGTTAAAAATATTTACATTAGCTAGTTTAGGTTTAGTAGCAGTAGCAATAGTCATTGGGGGAGCAATCCTTCCTGTCGTAGAGGACAGTTCAGTGGGCACGTTTATCAAGGTTTGTCCATTACATTAAGAGGTATGAGGAAATGACTAGAGCCGAAAAGATTATGGTAATTGGGATGTATATTGCCGCTACTGCCGATGTGGTAGTAGCTATAGGAGTAGTACTACTACTAATAACATGAACGTATCAAAAACTATGGGGTTTGTGACAGCTGGGATTCCTATCGTAGGTATCCTCATAGGTGGTATCACCTTTGGAATTAATTTTAAAACGGATGTAGAAAATCTTAAAGAAGATGTAGCGTATCAGGAAGAAGCGAATCTTACTATGGAGGAACGTTTCAGTGAATTAGACGTTGCTCCTTATGACGATTCTCTTCTATGGTTACAGACTGATACCCTCATTGAACGTATAGACGATATCTATATTCCTGATGGGTACGATGATTCCGACATAAATGCTAGGTTACAGGAATTAGCTTTGGACTTAACATCTTTACAAGTAGAAGTTAGTGGTATTGAAGTAGGAGATACATCAGACCTTCAGGCCCAAGTAGCGGAATTAACAGGACAACTAAGTGCTTTGTCTAGTATGGACATGACTTCAGATGATGGGACTGTAGACTTGGGGCCATTGATAGTAAGAATAGCAACTGTTGAGGGTTCTATGACTAGTCTTAAATCTTCTGTGGATAGTATCAAGAGTGATATAAGAACTATGAAGACTGATATAACTACATTGGAAAGGCAACCTAAGAGTGATGGTTCTACAAAAACTATCGAGAATAGGTATGATGATTCAGATTTACGTAGCCGTGTCTCCGCAGTAGAACGTCAGGTAAATGCCATCCCTACTACAAGTAGTGGTGGAAATACGATACAACGAGTGGAGAATCCCTTTGATGATGCTTCCCTTCGTGCTGACATATCCTCACTACAAACCGCCGTAGCGGTTCTACAAGCCACACCAGGGCAGTCTTATGATGATGCTGCCCTCTGGGACAGGATTGACGATATTCAGTGGGAATTGGACAGTATAGAAATACCTACAGTATCTGGCTCTACGGATACTGGGTGGCTAGAGGAGTTAATATATAATGTTAAAGAAGAACTTGAGTGGCGTGTAGATGAGTTGGAATGGGCTGCTACTGATACTGGTAGCGACGATGATAGGTATGCAGACAAATGGATGGTAGAAGATTTGCAGATGGAAGTAATGTTTATTCAAGAGCAAGTATGGAAATTACAAGAACTTGCAGATGACTACGAAAGTAGCCAAAATAACAACACTACCAGTAATGATACTACGGGTAATTTTCCAACCGAGGGTAGAGTCTGGGAGGGTTCATGGAATGAACCCTATTGGATATACGTAGACCATAAAGATAATAGCACTAACCATTCGTATACAGGAGATTATTGGTTAGACGGGTATTGGAATGGTGAAGCGGTATGGACGAACTGGATGTGTGGTATTCCACCGTGGGACGTTTGCCACATCTATAAATATAATCATACATCATGGGTACTACAACCATCAGAGCCAGGAAATGAATGGTTAGCAAATGCTTATAACGATAACGGTGAGTGGCCTTGGGATGGTACTTGGGATGGTGATGTGAATCAAGTTGAAGTAAAGGGAGAGAACTAATGGAAGAAGTATATAGACAACTAGGGTATCCGAAAAAAACTGGGTGGAAACATAGCTTAATGTTTTTTACAACAATTATAATACCGCTTACAATTTTGCTTGGGGTTGGTATTTTGTTATCGCTGCCAATGTTAATAAAGGAGAAACTAGACCAGTGAATAAAAGTGTTGCAGGAGGCTTACTAACAGCTGCATTAATGCTTCTTGTAATGGTTGTGGTGGGGGCAGTAGCAGCTGGGCCAAAGAAGGAATGTGTGGAGTGGGAGACTGTATATCCTACCCCCACTCCAATACCCTTATCTAATATCTATAGTGAATGGATACCAGTGCCAGGAACTGCACCAGGCACGGGGCATGGATGGGTGAGAGCAACAGAATTAGCTAAAGCAAGGAGCCAATGGCCCCCTAAGGAAATACTTACGGCACATATACTAACAGATTCAGAATACGAGCAGATTGCTGAGGAACATGGGAATCCGTTAACCCAAGGAGGAAAGTGGACATACGGGTTTCCACCTAGACAGGGGTTCCCATTATTGTATGGGGGAGTAGTATTAAAGAATAAGTGGTTACCTGCGAGACTCCAAAATTAGACTTGATAAAAATGAGGTGCTATAATGGAACGTGAACTGGAAACAATGTTGGATACAGTAGATGGCTTGGAAGCATCTATAGTAGATGTACATAACCTAGAGGATATATGCAGGAAACAACAAGCTATAACTCTGAGACGTATTGCGAGTTGGCTCCGAATGAATGGGCGTATTTATACTAGGAATTGGGAAGTATCTGTAGGAAAGGAGATAGGTGGTTTAGCCGATGAACTAGATTACCTTGCTAAAGTATCTGAAACATTTAAATCGTAAGGAGTATTTATATGGGTAGATTATTAGAAGCAGTAGAACGATTCGGAAGAGATTATGTAGACCCACCAATGATGGAAACACGAGAACAGGTGGAAAAGAATTATGTCTACAATCAATTAAAGGATGCAGGCTTTTTAACCTCAGGAATGAAACGTCTGCATCTAGATTCTAAGTATTGGTCATGTAGTAAGAAAGAGTTTCAGGATTGGATTCGATGGGATTGGACAAATGGGAAGAAGTATATCTCAGAAGAATATGATTGTGATAACTTTGCCTTTAGTTTCAAAGCCCGTTGTGATAGGAAAATAGGGATTAATACTGTAGCATTAGTGATAGACTACTCAGGTGGACATGCCTATAATTTAGTCATCTTTACCGATTCTCCAGCGGAACTATATGAACCTCAAGCAGATAGGTTTGTTCCTCTAGGGGATGGTATGTCTAAGACGGAAGTATATAAAATGAAAGACGGGTATATAGTTCTTTAGTCCAAAGTATGTGTGTAGGCATGACTCATGATTTCTCTCATGAGTTTTGCCCACAAATATTTGGTATGGCCTAAGGAAATGCCAACGTCTATAGAGAATTGGTGTTGACAGGATTCACAACGTAACCGTAAAACTATATGGTTATGCTCTGTTTCCGTCTGGGTTGTCTCGATTAGAATAAGTTTCTCCTTTAAATTCATTCTTTAATCTATACTCAGGAGTTAAAGCATGACAGTTAGGGCAGAGTAAACGGAGATTTTTAAGATTGTTGTTATCTTTATTCCCATCTTGGTGGTCTAGTTGGAGAGGGACTTCCCCATCTAGCCATCTAGATATACCACAGATGGCGCAACTGGGTTCTAAATAACCTTCATTTATTAATCTAATCTTTAATTTATCGGATTGCATCGGGACTTTATTACTGGTATACTCTTCTATATCTCTTGTCTTATCCAAGTAATCAACAACTTCTTGTTTAGAAATGGGGGGCATACGCCCAACTTTACGAATAACCATATACCACCTCAAAATAAATACCTGTATATAGTATTATACTAGGGTTGACCGATTTATTTCCCATGTGATATGCTTTCAACAACTTAAATTTTGAGGTGGCGAATGTCAATTACAAATCCTGTGGCGTTTTTAGTGGCTATGTTTTTCATATCTATCGTGGTTCAAGCCTTTGGTTGGATAGATGGGCCACTTAATCTGGACAACTGTACACATAAAGAATGGTGTGGAGAACATTGGGTGGGGTATAAATAATGGTAATGCAATATCTAGTATCACGAAATGAAGAATATCTAAAACACATAACTAATTTCAATAATCAAATCGCAGAAATTATTGAACTAATTCAAGTTTTAGAGTATAATATAGTAGAGTTGAAACAACAAATCGACACTCTTGCGGAAACTCAAGCTGATGATAAACGAAAGGAGGCCTGGTTTGCAGAACAACGACAAAAAACTTAGGGAACTTTTGGGCGATGACATAGTATTCTTTAATAAAATAGATAAGAAACCTACACCTAGAGAACAAGCATTAGAACATATGGATGATTGTGACTGTAATGTGTGTAAGGTACAAGCATTGAAAGTTAGACTTGATAAAAGGATTCTTGGCTAATGGGTAACTGGAAGAACAGAGATAGTAAAATACAGAACAGACGTACCTTAAAGCAACAACGTAAATTTTATGAGTCCAGCGTTTCTAGTGAAAAGAAACGTAGAAATAAAACCGTTATTAGAGAACAACGACAGGAGAAAGCAGACGAGTATGACCGATTCCTTGAGACATAAGGGGGTTTTCTATGGAAGAAATGGAATACAATGATGAGTGGGGAGACGTTTGGGGAGAGGAAGAAGAAGATTTAGAAGAAGATTTACATCCTATATATATGACTCGTAATGAAATTCTGTTCTTAGATGATAGTTTAACTATGATGATTGAGAAAGAAAGTATGCAAGAATCGGTTACTACTATGAGAGTAATGATGCCCTCTGCTTATTTACCAGCCCCAGTTACCTTAATAGATAAACTAGGGATGGCAGTATTAAGAATAACTGACCCTGAGGAATCCAGTGAGGGTACAGTGGTACATTTGAATGTAACAGATATTTATATGCTTAGAGAGATATGCCATAGCTATTCTAAAGTTGGACGAGAACAAGTAGGATTTAACCTTAAACGTAAATTATACTTAGCTCTATATGCTGAGAATTATAATAGGGACAAGCAGATAGATAAACTATTATCTACTGTAGAAGAAGAAGTAAAACAATCAGATAAAGGTTAGGAGGCATTATGCAAGAACCAGTACAGGAACCAGAGATAGAAGAAGCACAAGGTCAAGTAGGACTGTTTGACGTTAGTGACTATGACGAACCTAAGGAAGTACCATTCCCGAATGATGAAATCTTACAAGACATAGCCCTTAATGCTATTGGTAAGATTCCAATGCAAGACTTTATTAACGATGCTGTACAAGCATTGGTAGAAGTCTATAAAGCTAGGCATGAAATTCTCCAATTAGATATCGAGAACTACGATAACTATCCCCCCCTAGTTGCCAACCCATTTATGGATTTGGTTAACTACTTAAAGGAACTTAACCCTACTCCACGCGAAACAGGTACATTGAATGGGACTGGCTGAACCAGCCCTGTTCGGTGGCCTCGTTGCCGTTTCAGTTTGGTTGGGCTACCTCAACTTCCGTATCCTGCAAATCACTCAAGACATTCATAAACTAACTATCAGTCTTGATAGTGCTACATCAGAGATACATTCCCTAACGAAAGACATGGTAGGGAGTCTGCATGAAGTCGTAGCTAACACTAGCTTTGAGTTGCCTAATAAGCCCAGCTAGGCACGGCCCAGGCGTGGGGTTGACAGGCGGTTGAGGCCGATGATATGATGTCTCAGCGTCGAGTTCCAGCCAGCCCAACCAGGGCAATCAAGGCCAGGGGGTTCAAGACACATAGAGAGTTCGATAGCAAAGCAAAAGAAAGGAGTGGCAGTTATGCCAGCAAGCATATTTGGTGAACGATTCTACGGACGTAGAAAACCAGCATGGCATCGTATTGGTACAGTAATGGATACCGATGCGACGGTAAGTGAAGCTATGAAGTACGTTGATGTAGACTTTGAAATCTATACTACGCCTACTTACATTAGCCTCCCTGATGGTACTCAGGTACAAACAGACCATAACGCTATTATGAGAGAACCAACTACTGATGACCCTCATCATCGTATACTGAGTGTGGTTGGTGGAGATTGGACTCCCATTCAGATGCGTGACTTGGCAAATTTCCTTGACCCAATCAGCGAGAAATACCCTGTAGAAACATTGGGTGCTTTGGGACACGGAGAGAAGATATTCCTCACATTGGATGCTGGTGAATCAGCTATCGCTGGTGAAGACCACAAACTCTATTACTTAATTACAGACCACCGTGACGGCCTTGGTGCATTGTCCATAGCCTTTACTCCAGTAAGGGTAGTATGTCAGAACACTCTGACCACTGGACTAAACCAAGCCAAAGTAAGCGTTAGTCTTTCTCATAACAAAATGATTAAGGCTGATACTCAGTGGTATACACAAATCTTTAATTCCATGCTGTCTGCCCAAGACACGGTAGTGGCTCAGATGAACCAACTTGCCGAGTTTGATTTGGAAGATGGTGAGGTTGACAAGATTCTTAACTCTGCATATCCTAAGGCTTCCCCCCCTCGTAGGTTGTCTCTTGCTAACGGTATTACTGAAGATGATGTACCCAAGGATACTTGGTTAACCATCCTCAATGATACTAAGCACCTCAGGGATGAGTATGACAAGCGAGTAGAGAGGGTTGAAAAAATTCGGGCTGGTGCTTTAGAACGCTTCCATGTGTTCAACGATGAGTACCCTCGACTAGCTAACACGCCTTGGGCTATGTGGCAGGCTGTAGTAGAAACAGAAGATTACCGCCGTGGTCATGCTGGCTCTGCTACCGCACTATTCGGGCAGAGGGCGAATACGAAAGCAAGGGCTTTCAAGACTGCCCTGGAGTGTTGCCGCTAATGACAGTACAGTGGTTGACACTCATTGCAAACTTGGGTATAATGTCTGGTGTATGGGCAACCTTAGCGTTCCTAGTCTACCTAGAATATATAAAGTAAGGAGAATAACTATCAAAAATTCCGGTGCAAAAGCATCTGCCAAACAACAGAATACATTCCTCATGCGGATTCCCAATACCAAAGCTGGACAGCGTTTCTACGCTCAGTTCCGCAAGTACCTTAACACCAATAGCTACGGTGTAGACCGTAAGGCTACGGGGCCACGGCCTAACGGTGAACGTAACTCCAAGATGGATACGGCTACCAGTGTCCGAGTCTATCTACAAGCTAAGACCACCAAGGGTCTGAAGCAGATAGACCTGAACTCCTAGCCACCTAGCCCATACACTGTCTTACCAGGGGGAGGGAAGCTGACGATATGAGGCAAGTACCTCCCCCATTTTATTCCCAAGGAGATATATGAAACTAATTGATAAAGTCAATTGCTTTTTCCTAGGCCATGTTTGGCGAGTCACTACTTGTGTTCATTGTGGTAAGCGTATACCATCGGTGTTAGTATGAAACCAATAGGCCGTAAAGCAATTAAGAAATACTTTACAGATGTTTTACATAAAGACACTGTAGTAGATGCGATTACCCAATGTGGTCATAGAAGTAATGGTAATATGTTTAAAGATTATATGCCTGAGATAGTAATAGACAATACCATTCGTGGTTTTAAGAGTGGTGAACCAGCAGGATTCACGGTGGGCGTTACTCAGGTACATATAGCCCAATGGATATTAGCTGATGAATCAGAAGCTAAAGGAGTAGTGAGACATGAGGTTGCTCACCTAGTACAGCATTACCAAGCAGGAGGTAAGCCAAGTAGACCACACGGTAAGGAGTTTACTCAGGCTCTGAAACTTGTGTCACCTAAGACTTGGCGTAGGGATAGGTACTGGCACGATAATCCCATTATTCTAAAAGCACGGGAGGGATGCGAATCCAATCCAAATAAGATATTTCTAACATAAGACATGTATAGTATTGGGGGGAGCCTGGGTTGACAGGCTCTCCCTGACCATGCTACCATGATTGAGCGGTGGGAGCCACAAACTTCCAGATACTATGTGCCAACCATATATATTAAACGAGGAGAAACAAGTGTATACTTACGATTCAATGGCAGACCTGACCAGCAAACTCCAGAGTAAAGTTAACGAAATGACTAGCGAAATGTCCGATAAGGCCGATGAACTGGATAACCACATTGAGGAGGTTAATAACGCCAAGGCTACGTTTGAGGATATTGAGAGTGAGATTCAAGCACTGTTGGATGCCATCAACGAAATGAACGAATTTGAATCTCGTATTGAAGAAGCGATAAGCGAAGCTGATAACTTAATTAGCTAAGGGGATTGTGGCTCCCCCTAGAGCAAGGAGAAGAAATGAAACCTATCCAGAACATACGAATACACTATACGGCTATTGCACCTAGCTTTAAGCGTAGCCTTCTTAACGAAGTAAAGGGAGTAAAGCGTTGGACGTTTGCTCCCCACTTCATTCACCGTTCTATCGAGAGGGAGATAGGGTACCTCTCCTCCGTATCCATAGTCAATAGGGTTACTGAACTCTTAAACCAAGGGACACTGATTGAGTATCATACTATGAAGGGTACTCGTCGTGTCCTTATTCGTAATATGGATACAGGTATCAGCGTGGTAGCAGACTTAGATACCAAGACGGTTGTTAGTCTCTGGCAGAATACTCAGGACGATAACCACAAGACCCTTAAAAAATCTTTATACTTATTCGGAGGATAGATGGGAGTACCTTATTCACATATCAGCCCAGAAGAAGGCAAGGCAAATTCCTTAGAGTACGTTAGGCTGAGGTATAACCAACAGTGGGAGAGTGAAGGAGACATACCCTACGCTGATACTATATACAAGATGATTGACGATGTTATAGAATACCAGCTAGACAAGATGGCAGATATGGAGTTGGAGGATTTCTACAGATACCATATGCAGAAACACTATGAGGATAAGCGTAACGCTATAGAGTTTAATGATGCTTGGATGGCTTATTGGAGTGTGAGAAAACCCCGTGGATAGAATATGGAAGGTTACTGTAACAGGATTTGTTGTACAGAAAGAGTATATGGATAATCCAGATACATGGGATACTCTTGACCCACTACAGTGGGATGATTTTGTAGATACTCCAGACATGGAGTTTACTGAAATGGTAGAGGATACTAACGAAACTACGGAGGTTGCCTAATGGGAGTAGTTGAAGACATACGAGACGATTTTGTACAAGAGTTATTAAAACTCTTAGAGGATTGCAAAGAAACAGTCCAGAGGCTGGAGATAGAGAATGGTCTATTAAGAAAAGCCTCAGAAGAACAACGAGAGTTGAACGGTAAGCTACGAGTAGAACTACAACAGATGGATGATTTCGCTCTAGGCAAGAATAGAAGTTAGAGGTGATAAGAACGTGGTAAAGAACAACCACATATACCATCAGACTTGGGGAGTATTAGTAACCCATATGTATTTCCCTATAGATGTAAGTTTCTCCTTACCTACTGGTGAAGAAGATATGGATGTAGAAACAGGACATGAGTTAGCCCAAGAGAAAGTCTATCAGATACTAGACGGTATAGATACCAGTCCAGAATATATGTATTCTTTTGAATTAGAATTAGAAACGGAGAGTGACCAGAATGTGGGCAGTTAAGACAGCAGTTGACCCTAACGAGGGTATCGTAGGATTGAATGGAGACTTCTATTTACTAGATAATGATGGGGTAATCATGCGGTTTTGTACTAAAGAAGATGCGAGGGCTTTTATTGCAGACGTTGGTGAAGACCCAGACGATGAGTACATAGACTATGTAGAGATAAATAAAGCCTTGACCCATGCAGAATGATAGGTTATCATTGCAATATAGATATTGGTAGTTGGTTAATTACTCAACCATTCTTTAGTCTATTTGAAATGACATGGTTAGTAGTTACTGGATGGTTGCCAGGATTTACAGGATGCTTGCCAGGAGGATTGTTGTAATGCACGATATAGAATATGGACATGACTGCCCACGGTGCGCTAAGAATAGTATCTGTACAATAGAAGATGGGTTCTGCGAGAATGGAGGTACTTGCGATAACTGTATAAAAGAAACCTATCGTGACCCAGACGATTGGATGTATGACCCAGACCCAGAGGACTACGAACATGAATATGATGCGGATTGTTTCTGCGAATATTGTGAAGAAGAACGAGAATACGAGGAGAGTAATGGTTAATTGTTATGTATGTCAGGGCGAGATAGACATAGAGAAGTATGAAAATATGAAGGGGCCAAGAGAAGAACACTGGTCATATATTTGTCACCGTCAAGAGGCCGATGGTAGTATAGTCTACCGTCACCTCTGGCATGGTGTACCTGGGATTACTAGGGCCATTGGTGGTGGTGGGGGTTTTAACGGCTATGCTAAAACATTAGCAGACGCTACCAAGAGGGCATTATACTACCTACAGCATAATCCCTATGCCGCACCAGAGGTTTTAGCTGGTGAACAAATGGTACTAAAAGCAGTAAACTTTGAGGAGAATATAAATGCCTAATTGGTGTAGCAATAGAGTAACGGTTTGGTCTAACGATGAAACAACTATGAGGGATTTTAAAGAGTTGGTTAAAGGTAGGGGAGAGGATACACAAGCGTTTAGTTTTAACTCTATTCTTCCAATGCCTTCAGCCCTTAGGGACGTACAGTCTCCAGTAACTATTTCTACTAAGGAAGAACAGGAGGAGTATACTAAGAAACATAATAGACCTTGCCCACACATAACCCAAGAAGAATCTGATAAGTTAGATGAGTTGTACGGTGACAATAACTGGTACGATTGGTCTAACAACAATTGGGGAGTGAAGTGGGATTGTTGTGATGTAGGAGTCACTGAGGAGTTTGGGGATACGGAGATAGTTTATACATTCGATACACCTTGGGGGCCACCACAAGCAATCTATACTCTACTTGTGGATAAGTTTCCAGAGGTAAATATCTCATGGTTCTGGGATGAACCAGGCATGGAACAAGCAGGATACTTAAAGTAAAGGAGAATACATATGTTTAGAGTTTCACAAAATACGGACAACGGGAAGAAATATCTTTTGGATAGGCACGATAAGGTAGCTTACTTCTTCACTAAAGAGAGTGCGGAAGAAATGGCTTACCAAGTATCTGAGGGGATACCAGGGATAACAGAACACATGCGAGTGGAACAAGTAACCACTCTGGAAGACGTTACTAAATCAGACTATTTCGACTAGGGGGTTATGGGGGAGTGGGAACACTCCCCCTATTTTAATATGGTTAGACTATATATGATTGAGGCTAATGGGGCTACACCTATGTATACATGGTTGTCTGCCCAAGAGATAATTAAGGAGCTTACTAGTATTACAGGTACTAAATACAAAGCTAAGGATGTTAAGGGATGGCAAGGTGCTATGGCTAAACATCTTCCTAATTGGGTGATATTAGAAACGGACGATGTAGACGATGCGTACCTATAAGTAATGTATACTTCTTATCGGAGGGGCCAGGCTCAACTTGACAAGGTTTGACAGTCATGTTAAACTTGTGTTCCAGGCACAAAATTTTCGGAGGTTCCAGCAATGGACGCAAGAGTTTTTCAGGCAAGTCACCGTGGCACATTCATTCAGGCTCAGGCACTTTACTATGCGATACAAAAACTATCGGAGGTAGAGGGGGTAATGAGAGAAGTCTCCAACATAGCAGACATGCAATTCTTACTAGATGAATTGTATCCTGGGTATGAAGATATTTTTCACCACATAGATAACGACATTAGGACAGTAAGATAATGACTACTACCAAACGGCGATTGGTTCGGGGCAGTTTCCATAATATACTAGACTGCTTTGAGAGAGCATCTAGTGAGTCTATAGTAGATGGAGGTTCTTGGTATCCTACAGCTAGGGTATGGGCTGCAAAGGTTGGTACACTGTTAGTAGATAGTGGTCATGTTGTATTGGAGGATAAGTATGACCACATTACTAGTAGGATAGTTTTGGGGGCTGGTATTATATCAGCCCTTTCTCCCCAAACTAATTGGGAGCAGAATAAAGAAATGGCTTTATACCTAGCTGAGACATTGGACAAGCCTAACTGGTGTACTGACATTAATTACAATAAGGCTATAAATATTATAAGCACGAGTGCTATGTTTGCGGATGTAGATATAGAACGTGTAGCCAAGGTACTCAATGGCAAAAAGACTACGGCGTTCTTTTATAACATCGTTAATCCTTACGGTGAAAACAATCTACCCACCATAGACCGCCATGCCATTAGTATCTACTTAGGTAGACGGTGTACCTATAAAGAATTGGTTCGTGGTTTAGACGGTACTGCTAATAAGACTATTAGTAATGCCTATATCAAAGCATCCAAGATACTAGATACTACTCCACAAATAGTCCAGGCAATAACCTGGGTTCAATGGCGTAAAGAACTTAAAGGTATTTCACAAGAGAGTGAGGTAAATAACAATGTTTCATAGAACTCCATCAGGTTTCATGTTAGACTTTCCTAATGGGTGGACAGCTAGTGTACAGTATGGCCCTGGTAACTACTGTACTAATCAATTTCAAAACCGCAATCCTTTTGGGGAGAGTGTACAATTCCTTGAGTCTACTACAGCGGAGATAGCCGCTTGGATTACTGACGAGAGAACGTCTACTACTACCAGAGGTTGGCATAAGTTTGAGGATGG
>Ga0310342_100000486_pt1 | contig 22253 bp, 20 predicted proteins | sample S15DNA20500_MG_FD_206155 | JGI IMG/M metagenome (GOLD analysis project Ga0310342, IMG submission 206155) | Marine microbial communities from station ALOHA, North Pacific Subtropical Gyre - S1503-DNA-20-500_MG | ecosystem: Environmental > Aquatic > Marine > Oceanic | place: Pacific Ocean: North...
TCGCCCATATTGATCATGGCAAATCGACTCTCGCCGACCGCCTCATTCAAACTTGCGGCGGCGTTTCTCAACGTGATCTACACGAACAGATGCTCGACTCGATGGATATCGAGCGAGAACGTGGCATTACCATCAAGAGCAACTCAATCACGCTCGATTACCAGGCTCCCGATGGCACAGACTATTTATTGAACCTGATCGATACGCCGGGCCACGTTGATTTTTCACATGAAGTCCGCCGTTCCTTGATGGCATGTGAAGGCGCGTTGATCGTCGTCGACGCGTCCCAGGGAGTGGAGGCGCAAACGGTTGCCAACCTCTACCTGGCCATGGAACATGACTTGGCCTTGCTGCCCGTCATCAACAAGATCGATCTACCTTCCGCAGACGTGGAACGTGCCCAAGAGGCGATTGATGCAGAACTGGGACTCGATCCGTTCGAGGCAATCCCAATCTCCGCCAAGAATGGCACTGGCATCGACGACGTGATGGCAGGCATCGTTGAAAAGTTGCCGGCCCCCAAAGGTGATCCGGATGCGCCGCTGAAGGCACTCGTGTTTGACGCGCATTTCGACAAGTTTCGCGGCGTGATTCTTCAATGTCGCGTCATGGAAGGCACCCTCAAGCCTCGCGACACGATCCACTTCATGCACGCTGGTCGCGACTTCACGGTCGATGAGGTGGGCTACAACCAGCTTAAGCTTAATCCCAAAACACAACTCGGCGCCGGTGAGGTTGGGTACGTGGTGGCTGGAGTTAAAAGTGTCCAGGACATTGAGATCGGCGATACGATTACGCTGCTTGATCGCCAGGCAGAGGAGCCGATTCCGGGGTACCAGGAAGCCAGGCAGGTCGTCTTTTCTTCCCTCTACCCGATGGAAACCAGTGACTACGTGGAGCTCACCAAGGCCTTGGATAAGCTGGCCATCAACGACGCGGCGCTGACGTTTGAAAAAGACAGTTCGGCAGCTCTCGGTTTTGGGTTTCGTTGCGGGTTTCTCGGTTTGCTTCACCTGGATGTGATTCAAGAGAGGTTGCGGCGAGAATTCGACATCGGCCTGGTTATTTCCGCCCCCTCGGTCAAGTACAAGCTCGAGCTAAGAGACGGTTCCACGCTCGAGGTCGACAATCCATCTTACTGGCCCGACCCAACGTTGATCGAGTCGGCCAGTGAACCTTACATCAAGGCCTCGATCCTGACTCCCGAAACCTACGTCGGCCCTGTCATGGAGCTGTGCAGAGAACATCGCTCCGAAAACCAGACCATGAACTACCTGTCCGCCAGTCGGATCGAGGTAACCAGCGTGATGCCGCTCGGAGAGGTGCTTTTCGACTTCTATGGCAAATTGAAGATGATTACTCGTGGCTACGGCTCGTTTGACTATGAACCAATCGAGTACCGAACCACTGACGTGGTGAAAGTCGATATTCTTGTCAACAAGGAGCCCGTCGACACGCTTTCCTGCCTCGTTCATCGCGACAAGGCCAGGCCTCGAGCGCTGCACTACTGCGAACGCCTCGCCAAGGAAATTCCCCGTCACCAATTCAAGATACCCATCCAGGGGACCATTGGGGGCGACATTATTGCGCGAACCACGATCGCGCCGTACCGCAAGGACGTGACCGAAAAGCTTTACGGTGGCGACGTCACTCGCAAGAAGAAACTGCTCGAGAAGCAGAAGAAGGGGAAAGCAAAAATGAAACAGTTCGGCAGTGTTAATATTCCCCAAAAAGCGTTCGTCTCAGTTCTTCGAGCCGATGACGACTAGGGCACTTGACGGAGCGACAGATCCATGTCTTTGTCGGGCAGTCGCTTCGCGCCTAGAACTCACGCGAGGGCTGCTAGGATCTCAACCCTGTGCCGGGCGAGTTGTCGGCCATGCGTGCCAAGTGGTTTTCAATTCGCTTGAGCGTTTCGTGGATTTCCGAAAGGTCGCCAGTTGCCGTTCCGGCAGAGACCGCCGCGCTCGCTCGCACCTGGCCGAGGCCATCCCGCAGACCCGGCGCCTCGACGTCCAAAGAGTCACGCAACGCGAGAACGCGGTCGCGGAACTCCAGGGCATCGACCACGCCGATGAGGGCAGCTTCCCCTGATCCACCCGGGGTGCTTTGTCCAGCGGTCTCAATCTTCAGCCTGTGGATGCCAAACGCTCGCATCAGGGGTCCTTGCATCATCCCCAGGTCCTGAATGCGCGTTAGCGGGATCGTTTTCTCCGTCTTCCAGAATATACCGCGCCGGTAGACTAATGACCTCGACGTCAAATAGCACTCGAGGCTCTGGAAGTAGCGTTCAACCCACCATTTGACGGAAACGTACCAGAGGGTCAGTGGAGCCAACACGATCAACAGTGGCAGGATGCCGACTTTTTCGTCAGCCGCGAAAAAAGGGAGGACCACGACCAGACCGAACACGCCACCAGCAAAGACCATCGCAATCATGCTGGTGACGAGTGAATACTTCTTCCAGGCTGGATTGAACGATGCCTCGGCGACCAACTCTTCGCCCGGTTGCAGGTTGATCGACATGGTGAGATGCTCCTTTGGCTGGAAACTGATTTACTCAAACCGGGCAACGGCGCTAATTATTACCCATAACGGAGAAGCAGGTCAACGACAGAGGATCGCAACCGCTATTTCCCCCAGAAACCATAAAAAGGCTGTCCGCTTTTACCTCTGCATGGCAATCTTATTGATAAGCAGCAATTCACCTCGCTAGGTTCGCTATGTGGCCTGATCTAGGCTACGCTTCAGAGAAGCTGACGGCAACTTACCGGTCATCCAACCAAAACGGAGCCGCCCAAACATGCCCATTGAACATGAAGATTATCATTGGCCACTGACGCCAGAAACTGGACCGACCGAACCGGGGCAAGGAGACGAGCTTGCCGATCAGGAGCCGGTCCACGCGCCACAGCCCAAACTGCCACGCGCGGGGACAGCCTTGCTAGTCTTCCTGGCTTTTTTTGGCACCCAATTTCTCGGCTTTCTTCTGGTCGGCTTCGTCGCCGGTCTCTACGCGGGAGTTAGTGGCATCCCCAAGGAAGAGACTCGTCAGTGGCTCGGCCCAATCATCCTCTACAGCATGCTACCGGTCTTTCTGGTGTCGGGCCTTCCTGTCATGGCAATCACGCGCTCAAAAGCGGCCGATGCGATTCGTGATGGAAGTCCGAGCGGCGTCGGCTGGCTACCGTCAACACCCCTGACCCTGCTGGGAGCATTGCTGCTCGGTGCTCTCTTTGCCTTCGGCTGCCTGTTTCTTTATGGGACAGTCTTTACCGATGTCAGGCCGGACGCGGGGAGTTCCATAGCGGAAATGGCGAACACCGGCACGCTGGCCCGTCTGCTATTGGGTGTCATGGTGATTGTTGTGGCCCCCTTAATCGAGGAAACCATCTTTCGTGGCGTGATGCTGGCCGGCCTAACTCGTTCGTTTGGCCTACCGTTGAGTATTTTCATCTGCACCTCGTTGTTTGTGGCAGGCCATATTGCCGAGTTAATGCGATACCCGCCTGGTACTATCGGCATCGCTGGCCTGGCATTGCTGGCGATGTGGCTGCGTTTGAAAACCAAGTCGGTCTTTCCTGCCATGGCACTCCATGCCGGCTACAACGGCCTGCTCGTAACATTGATGTTCCTCGCACCATTGCTGCAGAACTAGACATGTGCCTGCTGGCCAACACTTGCACGTGGCTAGTGCAGCACCCATGATAGGGTCATGCGTGTCACCATATCACCGCCTCTTGCAACTTTGACGGATCCTGTCTTGCCCCGGCGAGCCCTGCTCCGCTGGGCGACAGCTGGCGGGTTGGCGTCAAGCTGCCCATTGCTAGCCAATCGGCCCGCCCCCGCGCCAAGACCCAAGGTTTGTGTCTACACGGAACACTTTCAGTCGCTGCCGATCCCCCAGGTCTGCAAACTCTTTCAAAAAATGGGAGTTGATGGGCTGGACCTGACCGTCCGCCCCGGAGGCCATATCGAACCACGTGACGTGAAGACGAAATTACCGCAGGCGGTGCAGGCAGCCAGCGACCATGGGCTCCAGATCATGAACTTGACCACCTCCATCACCGCTGCCGACCGGGTGGCCCAAGAGACACTGGCCACCTGTCAAAACCTGGGCATCGACCGCATCAAACTCGGTTATTTCCAGGCCGGCAACTTTGGCGAGCTAAGCGAACGCCTGGTGCAGGCAAAACGCCGCCTGGAAACACTCGTCGCTCTGGCAGCAAAGTATGACGTGCTGCCCTGCGTTCACCTCCATTCCGGCTCAACGATTCCCTCCAACGGTCTGATGCTATTTAATCTCATTCGCCATCTTCCGAAGACTCGCATAGGGGCTTTCCTGGACTCTTATCACATGGCGATCACTGGCGGAGCGGGCGGCTGGCGCCAGGTGATCGACCTGTTACGCCCCTGGACCGCGATGGTCGCCCTCAAAAACTTTCAGTGGCATCAGGACGACCGTGATGACCTGGGACAGCAGCGCTGGCGGACAAACTATTGCCCACTGGCCGATGGCGTGGCACCGATTGGGGATTTCGTGCGAACGGTCCATCAAGGTGGCTATCGCGGGTTTTACACGCTCCACACCGAGTATCGCCAACCGACCGATAAGTGTCTGCAACTCACCGCAAACGATTTTACGTTTCTCAAGAAGGTATTTGCGCAGCTCTAGCCCCAAAGGCAGCAGCACCAACTTTCCAGCCTCTACGAAAAGGCGAATCGACATGAACCACCGTCTCCAGTCTCCAGGCCAGTCTCGCCGGGGTTTTCTGCAAGGAACAACGGCCGCCTTATTGACCGGTTCGCTGGCTACCAATCGGCCACCTTTTCTGCAGGCGGCACAGCAGCAGGCGCGAGCCAACGTTGGCGATCTGAGGGTCACCGAAATCGAGTCCCACCAGATCACGGTCGACTACCATGACTGGCTCTCCTACCAGTTCAACCATTTTTACGGTCCTTCCAAACGGACCATCTATGTTGTTCATACCAACCGGGACCTGGTAGGTCTCGGAGAAAGCGGTAGTCCGGAGTCAGCCGATACAATCAAAAAGTACCAGGGGACGAATCCTTTCGATTGGGTCGGTGACGAAACCTCACTGGGCCTCGGTACGGCCATGTACGACCTGATGGGCCAGGCAGCCGGCGTTCCCGTCTACAAGTTGTTTGGGCAGCGCTACCGCCGCTGGGTCCCGGTTGGTGCCTGGACCGTCTCGACCCATCCCAAGCGGATGGCCGAAGCGGTGACTCGTTACGCGGCACGCGGCTATCGTTGGCTAAAATTCCACCTCAGCCCGTTTGAAAACATCCTCGACCAATTCAAGGCAATGCAGGCCGTGGCCCCCAAGGGTTTTAAGATCCATCTTGATTTCACGATGCACGGAACCAATGACCACGTGGTCGAGTTGCTTGACAAAATCTCCGCCTTCCCGATTGCCGGTTGTTACGAAGACCCTCTCTTCGAAAAGGATATCGAGGCTTATGCCGAACTCCGTCAGCGCATTAAACTGCCGGTGGTCCTGCACCACAGCCCCTTGGGAGCGACTTTCGAAGTCCTGCGGCGGGCCGCCGATGCTTACATCCTGGGCCACGCAAAGATTGGCGTGGCCATGCGTCGCAGCGGCCTTTTTGCGGCGGCTAACATTCCCTTCATGCTACAGAACGTGGGCGGTCACATCACCCGTACCATGACCACCCATATGCAGTCGGCATTTAAGGCAGCCAGTTTTCATTTCCAATGTGACGCCGAATCCTGGAAGTCAGATGTGGTCAAGGAGCGGCAGGAACCGACCAACGGTTTTGTCCGGGTCTCCGAGAAACCCGGCTTAGGGCTAACCCTCGACCGTGACGAACTCCAACGGCTCAAGGAATTAAAACTACCGGCGCAACCCAAGTGGATCATCAAGACCCGTTTTGCCAATGGCACGATGATGTACAACATTGCGGACCCGCAGGACTCGCTCTTCATGGTCCGTCCCGACAAGCGGCGACTGATACCGATGAGTTACAATTCGCCGTTGACGACTGAATACTGGGACGACGACGGCAGCGCGGCCTATAAGCTGATGTTCCAGCGGATCGAACGCGACGGGGTGGTGCTGGTTAAAGCGGAATAGCTTGACCAACCGCGGGCCGTGATCGACTTGCTCAGACCCTGCGCTCTGGAACTGCCGGTTGTACAGGTCCTCGACGGGCACGACGGAATTCGACTTCGCCGTTTGGCATTTTTTTCCCGACACCCTGCTGCTCGCTTGCGTCGGGCCCGACCAACTGGCATAACACGGTAACGTTCCGGCCTCATCAAGCCCGTTTTGAGCCACAGGAGAAAAGACCGATGAAACCTTGCCGCCCACTAATCGTGCCCAACAAGTTCGTTCGGCGGGTGGCTTTTCTTCTCCTTTTCATGACCCTGACAAACTCCCCTGCCGGGCTGGCGCAAATTCGAGTCGGCCTGATCGGCCTTGATACGTCGCACGTCATCTCCTTCACCAAGATCATCAACGATGCCAACGCTACCGGTGCCCTGGCCGACATCAAGATCGTAGCTGCCTATCCCGGCGGCAGTCCTTCCTTCCCCCCCAGTCGTGACCGCCTGGAAGGTTTTACCAAACAAGTTGCCGCGATGGGTATCGAAATTGTCGACTCGATACCGGCGCTGCTAAAAGAGGTTGATGTCGTAATGCTCGAAAGCGTCGACGGTAGTCAGCACCTGGAGCAAGCGAAGCTTGTTTTCGAGTCTGGCAAAAGGGTTTTTATTGACAAGCCGTTTGCGGCCTCGCTCGTCGACGCCACGGCGATTGTCGAGTTGAGCCGTCGGCATGCAGTCCCCTTCTTTTCCTGTTCCGGAAAACGCTACCAGGCCGAGTATGCTGCCCTCTTAGATGAGGCAAAGGTCGGAAAAGTGATGGGATGCGACGTCTACGGCACGTCCAAGTCCGTCCCCAACCACCCGGACCTCTTCTGGTATGGTGTGCACGGATGCGAAGTCCTCTACACGGTCCTGGGACCTGGTTGCTTGCAGGTGACAGCTCACCAGACGACTGCCTACGAGCAGGTAACGGGTACCTGGGCGGACGGGCGGGTCGGCACCTTCCGCGGAATCCGCGAAGCGGGGGGCAAAACTGGCTTTGGGGCCACCGTTTTTACAGAACAGAAGATCATCCCCACGACAATTGGCAGTGACAAGAAGGCACTGATGCTGGAAATTGCTCGCTTTTTCAAGAGCGGCAAGTCGCCGATTGCTCCCCACACGACATTGGAGATTTTCGCCTTTATGCAAGCTGCGGAAGCAAGTAAACAAGTCGGTGGGAAACCGGTTAAGATTGCGGATATCATGAAGACGGCTCGCGAAGCGGCCCTGAAAAAGATAGGTCCTCAAATCCCCTAACAGTTGACCGGGGATCCGCACCCTGGAAAGACCACTCGCCTCCTTAAGGAAGGATAAACACTCATGCCCCAACCGCCTGTCAGTCGCCGAAACTTTCTCGCTACCGCCACAACCGCCTGCTGTGCTGCGGGTCTATCTTCGGTCAGCACGGCCGACCAGTTGACGAAGGGGAAAAACACCGGACAGCGACTGATAGATTGCCACTTGCACTACAACCACAAAGATCGCACGATCGAAGATACGATCAAGCACATGGATAACACGGGGACCACCCGGGCCTTCATCTTGCCCCTGGAAACGGGCGAAGGGGGTGTCGTCTCTAAATCGCAAACCGTCATCGAGTCACTCAAGAAATATCCTGACCGCATCATTCCGTTTTGCCAGTCTGACATTCGCCAACCGGATGTCCTGCAGCGGATCCGGACCTACCACGAGGCCGGTTGCCGGGGCATCGGGGAACAGAAGGAACACCTGGCGCTGAACGATCGTCGCGTGGAAGCCGTGATTGCTCTTTGCGACCAGCTCAACTGGCCGATCACGATTCATTTCCAGGACAGTCCCACGGGGTACAATCAGGGTATCGCCGATCACCTCGAGACCTACCTGAAACGTTATAAACGCGTGCGTATCATAGGTCACGCCCAGTCTTTTTGGTCTAACATCAGCGCGGTGGTACCCCCGCCAAGCCAAACCCTCTACCCCAAAGGTCCTGTGAAACCTGGTGGGCTTCTCGATCGGTTGCTGGGCAAATATCCAAACCTGTACGCAGACATGTCGGCCGGTAGCGGCTACGGCGCGCTAACCCGGGACGAAAAGTTCACCGCTGGCTTTCTAAAACGGCATCCCCGGCAGCTACTATTTGGTAGCGACTGCCCCTGTTTCGACGGCAAGGGAGGCAGTTTCAACGGAGTCTGCTACAGCACGCGATTGCAGGCCTTTCTGCGACGACTTGTTACCGATACTAAGGCACTCGACGACATCTTCTACAGCAATGCCATGCGCGCCCTGACCGGAAAGATCTCCTGATGAGACTTCTGCACTCCCCCTGCCTGACCACCTTGCTTTTCCTTCATTGCTACCTTGCAGTCAGCACTGTAGTCGGCGAGGAAATCGCTAGTCCGCAGGCGCCCAATATCATTGTCTTCCTCGTTGACGACTATGACAAATACGAAACCAGTGTCTATGGCGGAAACGTACTCACGCCCAACCTTGATCGCTTGTCACGGGAAGGGATGATATTTCACAATGCTCACGTGACAACCACCGTCTGCACCCCCTCACGCTACACGTTTCTGACCGGGCGCTACGCCGGCTCCGCCTATGGACCTGCTTATCGGCAAGAATTCCCCTTGGGACAACAAGCGCTACCTGGCTTTAATATGGATTTGGAAACCGACAATATGAACGTCGGGGCCGTGCTGGCAAAACATGGATACGCCACTGGCTTTGTCGGTAAGTACCACGTCGGCCCCGGAGATGACGAATTCCGCTCCGCCAACGGACTCCATGTCGTTCCCAAGAACGTCCCCTACTCAGGAAGGATCAATACTCAACAGTTTGAAAACGAGAAACGGTATCGGGAACTGATCAAGGAACGCGGCTTCACCTGGGCCAAGAATATTTACTGGGAAAACACGAAAGCTCCCTTTCAAAGCCATAATCCCGAATGGACCATCGAAGCAGCGGTCGAATTCATCACGAAACATCGGGACAAGCCATTCTATTTGCACTATTGCACGACGCTATTACACGGACCCAATGGCTCCTGGTCACGGTCCCTTGAGCACCCCGAAATAACCGGCGAGGGGAAAATCGCTGGCAAGCTCAATGCCATGCCAGCTCGCGCCAGCGTCATGAAACGGATTCGCGACGCGAACTTAACGTCAAATGAAGCAGGCTACCTTTGGATGGACGATTCCCTCGGAGTCCTACTAAAAACCCTCGACAAGTTCGAATTGACTCGCAACACCATCATCCTCTTTATTGCGGATCATGGTTCAACCAACAAAGGGTCGCTACTCAAGACGCGAGGCACCGAGGTTCCTTGTATCATGCGTTGGCCCGCCGGAATTCCAGCGGGCACAAGCTGCCAGCAATTAATTCAGAACACCGACTTTGTACCGACATGGTTCCACCTGGTCGGCGCAACCCTCCCGGCCGCCTACCGTATCGACGGCGTAAACCTGTCGCCGCTCTTTAAAGCACCAGCCGCCGCCGTCCGCGATCACGTTTACGCCGAAATAGGAGCTGCCCGTTCCATCAAGACCAAGAACTTCAACTACATTGCATTACGCTATACGAGCGATCAGATAGCGGCTGTTCGCAGCGGCAGTCGGCGGCACCTCAAAACGATGACCGGGTTAAGCGGTGGTGTTGCCCGCTCCGTACTGAGCACCCGCGACGCCCTCGCCAACGACCAATTGTATGACTTGGTCAAAGATCCCCGCGAACAAAACAATCTTGCCCAGGACCCCGCACATCAGACCGTCCTAAAACAACTCAAGAAAACGCTTCAAAAGGAATTGCGCCAGTTCAAGGGGCGGCCCTTCGGCGAATTCATCCCGGGCACCAACACCGCGGCCGGCGGAACCTATAACGAGGTGCTAACAAAACTTCGCGCAGAAGCGCTGCAGGGCAAACAAAAGAAGCGGAAACCTTAAGGGGACGAAACCCAAGGTCTGTAGCCCTGCCCCTTTTTCACGGAGAAATTTACACGCTGGCCCGCTGAACACCCCATTTTTTTCGCTAGCACCCAGTTCGTGCGAGTACTTTCCCGTATTTTTGCGTTTATACCTGTAGAGATAAGAGTCTCCAACGGAACGGAGGAAACCCATGGTCTTTCCGATGCCCAACTCGGAACGAGTCGATCAGGATGCACTCGCGAGCGCCCGCCAGACAACTTTCCAGGACAATCTAGTCTATTTGCACGCCAACATTGGCTATTATATGAATCTGGATGTAGATCAAAGCCAAGTACGTCTAGAGGAGATTTCCGCGCTCATCGACGTTCTACTTAAACAGTTTCCCGGTGGAAACGTCAGCTAACTGGACCTAAGGTATTAGCTTCGATAGCGTCTAGGTCTTATTCTCGTGCCCGTTGAATAATCATGACCATTTTTTCTTCACCACGATTTCGTTGGTCCTTGCTGCTGCTCTACTGGATTCTCCTGACCAATTTACTGCTCGCTCCCCACCCCTGGTGGTACTTGGGTGACTTCGAGTCGGATGTTCAGCAACTGGTCGCACGGAACCTGGCCGATTATATCCAGCATCTACTTGCCTTTAGCCTGCTTGCCGTATTCGCCTGGGGGGCCCGGGCCTCGACCAGCCGTCCGTCAGTTTTACCTTTACTGACAGGCCTTGGTCTCTATGCCATCCTGGCTGAACTTCTGCAATTGTGGATCCCTGGCCGCACTTGCCAATGGCTGGACATGGCCTGCAACCTGGCCGGCATCGCAGTCGGCTGGCTGCTGTCTGTCCGTTTGGCCCAGCGATACGGCTCTGGCCCAACAAACTAAATCCCCCTGTTTCTTGCTGGCCACACGACAGTCGAGGTCAATTGTATTAGGATAATGTCAGCTTCAGTGGCTCCGGTTGCCACCATTCCTCACCTCATACCCAGCCCTGCTGATGCCCACCTATGATCGTTGTCATCTCCCAATCTGCCACGAACCAGCCACAGTTACGAGACTACGAGGAACAGTTAGTTACGTATTTGCTATTAGAGGCTCAATGCGAAGTCAATTTGGTTCCTGACCTGGCATTGCTTGATCAGGACAGCACGGGTCTGCTCTGCCTCGAAGGCATCAAGGGTGACATGCTGGTCGTTAGCTGGCATGACTCTCAAGAGGCTCACGCACTGCTAGATTCCCACGGAATTCGGGGTCGCCTAGCTGGAGGAGGGCAACCACCGAATGACGCCCGCCCTGACCCCCTTGGTCCGGGTGTCTACGATGCGATGCAGCGCACCGTCCACCATCTGCAACTGGACCTTCATCGCCCATGTGATCACTACGCAGCTCATATCAAGAGCTTGTCACACGAATCGACCATCCAAACCGTGACCTTGGCTGGACCGGCGCCGCCTGTCGGCTTACCGTCCGACGAACCCGATGATACGCCCGAAGTTGCAAGTGCTGATCCTGCTGCACCCGCAGCAGACCCCCATCCTGTGACACCCGTTCCCAAGCGATCGAGCCAGTATGTTGACGCGGAGGTTGACGACGGGCAATTGGATGCTTTACTGGATCGCCTGGACAACTCCGACCTCTGAAGTCCGCGTCTCCCCGGCAGTCGTCCGGATGGCAACTTCCCTTAGCCGTTGCCTTCGGTACCGCCACCACCTAGCAGTTTCGGAAGCCTTTGAACTTTGCCATCCTTGTCAACGCATCCGAGGCGTGATTTACCCTGCACGATCAGTCCTTCTCCACAATAGACTTCGTACTGGTGTTCCACCGTAGCCCCTTTAAGTCGCAACGTACGAGTTACCAGTCGTAACAGATCGTCATACTTTGCTCCCGAGAAATACTTGATTTCCAAGCCGGCGACGACCAGGTAAAACCCCTCTTCTTCGAGTTGTCGATAAGAGAGGCCCTGGCTCCGCAGCAACTCGGTTCTCCCCATTTCGAAATAGGTGACGTAGTTCGCATGGTGCACTCGACCCTGGGCATCCGTTTCCTGGTACCGGACACGGAATTGAATCTCGTTTTCACTCAACACAACAATCTCCCAGGGGGTTAACGGGACGGTTGGCCACGCTCGGCGAGGCAAGCCGCAAAGCGTTGACGGAACTTCCTAAATCGCTTATCGTTAGCTAGTCTTGAGGCTCGGGATTCCGGCGGCAGAAGCGTATCACCCGCGCAGAATCATACCATTCTAGAAGACGGTCCACCAGAAAGGCTAGCGTACGTATGAGCGTAGGTGAGGGCAGCTCAACCAACTTTTCTACCATGCGTGGACGTTCGTATCCCGCACTTCGGCAATTCACGGTCTTCCTTGAAAATCGTGTTGGCCAACTGCTGGAAGTGATACGGCGCTTTGAGGGCAGTCGCGTACGTATCGTAGCTCTCTCGATCAGCGATGCCGCTGAATGTGCTTTTGTACGGTTTCTGCTTAGCCATCCTGAACAAGGTCGGGAATTACTCGAACGCGCTGGCTTGCCAATGGTGGAAACGGATCTGATTGGGATTGAGTTGCCCAATGAGTCGCAACCCTTGCTGCGAGTGTGTAAGGCGCTCTTACAGGCGGAGATCAATCTGATCCAGGCTTATCCGTTGTTTATTCGTCGCAACGACAACCCGGTTGTGGCCCTGATGGTGGATAATATCGAAACTGCACTTGAGACCTTAGAGACCGAAGGCCTGCAGACGCTTACCGAGTCTGATCTTCTCGAAGACGACTAGCGCTGGCTGGCTATTGGCTCAACAAATCGTCGATCTCATCCGTTAGATTCACCACGCTAACAACGGCGATAGCATCCCAGGCAATGGCACGCAGCGTCACACCACCTTGCTCGTCAGGCGTCCCAAAAACCCCCACATTTTCTGACTTTAGGCCAGTCGCATAGGAACTTGGCCGCAGGATACTGCCATCACGCAATGTAATTTCAACCTGGTGTTCCGGCCCCTTTTCTTCCCAAATCCAGGCCGTCACTTCCGCCATGGTTTGTTCGCCGTTCAAGGCCGACGCTGGCACTGTCCACCCCGGGCGCAATGCTCCCAATGAAATAACCTCTTCGACATCTTCACGATTGCCGACCTCCTCCACTGCCCCTTCGGATTCTTCCGGGATATGAAATCGTTCACCACATTGTGGACATTGGCCAGCTTCGCCGGCCAACCTGTTGGGTGCATTGATTTTATGTCCATTGGGGCACAAAAACTGAAAAGTCTTTTCGTCAGTTGCCGCATCTTCTTGTGGCACCTCTGTTTCACTGGCCTTGGCCTTGGAATTCGAAGCACCCCCGCCGTCGGTTTCCGGGGTCACGTAGGCCACATCACACTTGGGGCAACGTCCGGGCTTGCCCGCTTGTTTACTGGGGGCCGACAGCGGATGACCATTTGGGCAAATGAACTGGATAGGCATAGGGAGGGGCCCTAAAGACAAAAACGGTATTTGTTCGCTAAGCGGCGTCCCTCTCGATCCTATCCCAGTTTCGCAATTCCATCAATGGAGGCAGTGATCCAGGCCCGAATGGTTCTTGACGTCGAGCGTCGGTCTGGGACACTATGAGCGGTTTCGCTGACTCTATACTCATCCCGAAAACCCGTCAGGATTTTTCTTATGCCTATCCATGTCGTCTGCACGGGTTGCATGAAACGATTTCAAGTTGCTGATGCACACGCCGGCAAAACAGGCCCTTGTCCTAGTTGTAAAAAACCGATCAAGATTCCACGCCCTGAAGACGAGGTCGTTATTCAGGAACCGGAGAATTTTGGTCCGGCCGATACTGCTGGACGACCAGTCCTAAAACCGGTTGCCAGAGAGGACACCCAATTATCGGTGCTGCAGTGGATCCTAATCGCTGCTGGCGTCGTCGCCGTTGCCGTAACAGCCTTTCTTCTGAGGGGGAGGCTGGGTGAACCTGGCGAACATGTCTGGCTGCTGGCGGCCGGCTCGTTAGTGGTAGGCTTCCCGGTCTGTATCGCCGGCTATAGCTTTCTGCGCGATGCGGAACTGGAGGCTTACCAGGGTAAGTCCTTGTTCCTACGAACGGCCATTTGTGCACTCGTCTACACGGCCATTTGGGGACTCTATGCCTGGACGCCTCAATTTTTTTACATTGAAGACGTCGAGGCGATTCATGTGGCTTTTTTTCTTCTTCCGTTTTGTTGTGTGGCTGCCATTGCTCCACTTGCGACCCTCGATTTGGACTACACCTTCGCTCTCATACACTGTGGCTTGTTCGTCATTACGACAGCCCTGCTGGGGAATATCATCGGCATTACGCTCTATTGACCTCGCGCTACCTAAAGACGCCCTATGAGCATCCGCGAAATACCTGAGATTGGGGCGCTCGATACTCGCCGCCAGCTGATTCGAATCCCCCCTCAGCTTGATGTGCCTCTTACGCCACGTGTTCAGTCCCTGATCGACACAGCACCGTTTCGGCGATTAGCCAAGATCAGCCAACTTGGACTGGTCTCACTAGTCTACCCAGCGGCTCATCACACTCGCTTCGAACATTCCCTGGGCACTTATCGATTGTCGTTACTTTACTTAAAGCAGCTTTCCCGGGATCAACGTTTTCGCGAAACGATTAGCTCCAGGCAAGCTGAAACGCTGATTGTCGCCGCCTTACTGCATGACATCGGGCACTGGCCATTCTGTCACCCACTGGAAGACCTCGCCCTGGAGGGCCTTCCTGATCACGAGTCATGTGCCAAAGATTTCATCGGAAACGACCCGATCGCAGGAATCCTCCGGAAAGAGTGGAGCATCGAACCGACCGAAATCACAACGCTCCTCTCCGGTCATCCCGAAAAACCTGCGGAACATTTGTTGGCCAGCATGCTCTCTGGCCCCATCGACATTGACAAGATGGATTACCTGGAAAGGGACAGTCTGCATGCTGGAGTCCCCTACGGAAATCACTTCGACAGGCAACGGCTGCTTGGCAGTCTTTGTTTGAATCAGCGTGGCGACGGGTTGGCCGTTACCGAGAAGGGGCGAACCGCAGCCGAATTAATGGTTTTTGCCCGCTACGTCATGTTCAGTGAAGTCTATTGGCACCATGCGGTCCGCTCGGCAACCGCCATGCTGCAGCGGTCTTTCTTTGGCCTCCGCGACCAGCTTAACCTGAAAGAATTATTCGAAATGACGGAGGGTCCATTTGTTGCCGAGTTATCTCGAGTCGCCCAAGGAACCCCTTTCTACGAATTGCTAGACGGCCTCTTTGGCCCGCGGCGGATACTCTATAAACGGCTTCTTGAGTTTAGCTATTTCCAAGAGAAGTCGATTTATCAGCAATTAACCCGCCGCCCCTACCAATGGCTCGTGGCCTGCGGAAATGCCCTGGCGCAGCTCCTCAGCACGTGTGCCGGTTTCGCGATCGAACCCCACCAGCTCATCTTCGATGCTCCGCCAACGAAGTTGGAAGTTGAATTTAACGTGGAAGTGGAATACCCCAAGGAAGGCTGTTACCGACCGCTCGGCGAGGTCTCCCCTGTCGTCCACACGCTCGCCCACGCACAATTCGACGATTATGTTAAACGGGTTCGCCTCTTCGCGCATCCGGACCTCATCCGCCAGGGTCTCGACGTCAAGGAGGTCGGCGCCCTCATTCCGCAAGCTATTAAACAAGCTGATACTTACGTTTAAGCAGCTTGGCTGACTTGCAACCGATCTTTTCGCTCTTCCTGGAGGGCCACTAGCAGTTCCGTCAGCAAAAACGGTTTTCCAACAATCGCCTCCACGAGGCCCTGGGCGACTAGTTGGTAGTCCTGGGTGCGTGGAAACCCAATCGTCGCAACGACCCGCAGATCGGCCCACCGCTCCCGCCAGGCCAGCAATTCACGCAGATCGTGATCTTGCAATCCCCGCCGATCCCAAACAATACAGTCTGCCTTGCCAATCTTCTCGGCCGTTTCGCCCTGGCACCAGAACGTCTCGTATCCTGCGCTGGCACAAGCAGTTGCCAAAGCCTCATAATCCACCTGTCGCACCGTGTTAATCCCGAGGCAGCCGCAACCGCTCGGTAAGGGCCTCTTGCTTAACAACAAACAGCGCTCATTCTCTGTAATAGTTTTCGGCAAGTAGACGGCCTCCCCTAATCCAGTCGTCCCGCCTTCCTGAGCTTCTGGAAATAGTTCGCCTGCTGCCCGCCGTGGAAACTGGTGCCAGTAGACCCGGCTCCAACCGTTGGCCGGTCTCCCACTGCGTGTTTCTCCCTCGCACCAGCTGCCGACCAGCGCTATCGTGTTAGCCAAGGGGACGCATCGCTGTAATTGCTGAAGTTCTCCAGCCGCATGTTCGCCACGACGAGTCAGCCCCAACACGATGGTCCCTGGCTGGGCATGTGATTTCTGCAGCCAAGCCAAGCTAGCCCCAACTGTCGGTTGCAAGACAACCTCACCGCGCGCGCGCAACCAGCCCAATGCCCCTGCAAATTCTCCATGGCAGGACTTTCCGATAAATAACACGCCTGGTTCGCTGCTCACTTGCTTCCTCTGATTTTCGGCGGTTCTTTCTTTCGTCTCCACAAATGACTATGCCTGCAATCGCTGGTACAGGTCAAGTCGAGTCGCTATCCATCTGCTCTTCATATCGGCAAATCCAGTAATGCAAGGCCGAACTTTCCATGTCTGTCCGGACGCTCTCCAAAAAACCTGGGTCCGCTAGCATCCGACTCAGCCGGGCCAGCATTTGTAGATGCCCCGTGTCATCAACCGAACAAATCAAAAAAAAGACGTCCGTAAGTTCTCCCCGCGGCCCGCCGAAAGCAATTCCTTGATTCGTTCGCCCGACTGCCAAAACCGGTTCTGCCAAGATGCTAGCAAGCGGCCGGCGCGGATGCAGTAAGGCCACACCGTTATCGAGCGCGGTGGGATGCAGATGTTCCCGATCTCGCACCGCTTCTCGCATTTTACTGCCGTCCCAAAGCATTCCGGTGGCGACGACCATTTCCACCATTTGCTGGATAACGGAACTACGCGTCCGCGCATCCATTGGGCAGGCTATCGTTTCTGGCTGCAACCAGTCGGCAACTCTCGCCTCGGCACCCTCGCCGTTGGCCTGTAACCACTTCTCGATTTTCGCCAGATCATTAAGGTCGCTGGCACCGATCGTTTCTTCGACCCAGTGATGGATTTCCGCGCGGGCAAATCGCCACTCACCCGCAACTTTTCGGCCCGGGATACGGCCACGGTCCGCCATTCGAATGACTTGCGAGGTGGTCACCTGGAGCAAATCCGCCAGCGCCTGGGGGTTGCAGTAGTCTTGTGTCATGGTGCCCTTTAGCGCGCCCTGGAGTTTATGGTTACGTGTTGATACAGGCCTTCACCCGAGCGTCCCCGGCTCTAAACGCTAGCATCTTTTCTTGTGAGGCATTGTGGATTGAAAAGTATCGTCTGTCCAGACTGATCGGTCTTTCACTAAAACCAACCTTGACACTCTCCTTGAAATTGCGACAATCCCTCCATCTGAGAGCGGCTTATCCGCTTCCTGTTGATCCTCACGGAAGACGGTCAACGACGGCAGGCACCATTGGTTCGGACAACTTACCTTTGCTGTTAGGCTCGGCTCAGACAAAACACTCATTGGTCATTGTTTCAGGCAGGGAGGCCTTGGACCATGCAACCAGTTTCGTGTGGCGTCTCGTTACGTCGCATTTTACCGGACGCACGTTACAGTCGCGTCGACGATTTGCATTTCTCGTCCTGCTGCAGCGACTCCCGGAACTGCCGTCCCGGTGATCTTTTCGTAGCCTTAGTCGGATCCGAGGCGGACGGCCACGATCACATCGCCGAGGCGCTGGAGCGGGGTGCCATCGCCATTTTGAGTGAACGCTTCGTTTCGACAACCGTCCCCTTGTGTATCGTTCCGGACACACGTGAAGCGTATGGACATATTTGCCAGGCATTGGCAAACCGGCCCTGCGATAAGATGTTCCTGGTCGGTGTTTCTGGAACCAGCGGCAAGACCGCTGTCACCATGTTGTTGGCAGCTATTTTCAAACAAGCACGTCTCACGACGGGCATCATTAGCAGCCTGGGCATCTCGGATTCCCTGCAGGTGCACGACGGTACCACGGTCATGTCACGAGCTCCCGAGATTGCCCGCAATCTCTCGGCGTTCTCGCTAAACGGGTGCACTCATGCCATCTTGGAGATTCCCAGCATTGCACTTGCTCGTCGCAGCATTGCCGGCATGGCCCTCGATTCGGCGATCTTGACCAATTTGGCCAGCGACCATCTCGACATCCATGGCACGATTGAAAATTATCGTAGAGCCCAGCGCCGCCTTTTTGCTCATTTGAAGCCAGGCGGCTTTGCGGTCCTAAATAGTGACGACCCCGGTTGCCAGGCGTGCCTGGCAACTATCGACCACCCAACTTTAACGACCGGCATGACAAGTGACGCTCAATTGACAGCAACGCTCATCGACCGCTGTCCCAGCGAACAGACATTTCTCATTCACGCCGGCAATCAAACGATGCCGGTGCGAACGGTGATTATCGGAGATCCCCACATAAACCTCTGTCTCCAGGCCACTGCCGTCGCACTAGCCAGTGGTCTTGACTTAGCATTAATTGCCAGTGGCTTGGAATCCCTTGATGACCTGCCCGGCTGTTTAGAGCGGGTAGAATGCGGCCAGCCTTTCAGTGTGTTTGTCGACCGTTGTAGAACTGCCCATACGCTCTCTCGCACGCTCCACACCCTACGCCAAGTGACCTCTGGCCGTTTGATTTGTATCTTGGGACCATCTGGCGAAGCCGATCCCTCTCAACGACCGCTGTTCGGCCGCGTCGCTGAGAAGGCCGCTGACGTGACCATTGTCACTGCCAACAATCCTGGCAGTGAACATCCGCTACAGATTGCCCACGACGTACTCGACGGCTACAACCGTCCAGACCGGGCGATCGTTTGCCCAGATCGTCGCCGGGCAATTCACACTGCTCTTGATCTCGCCACCACGGGTGACACGGTACTGATTAGCGGCAAAGGCCACGACACGCTGCAGCACATTGAGACCTCGGTGATTCCCTTCGATGACCAGCAGGTTGCCGCGACTTGGCTGTACGAGTTTTCTGCCAAGCAGGAGTATCCCGCGTCCCTGTCCTCTGCGGCCACGGACCTTTTCAATCTAAACTAGCTGCCCGCACTATGTCCAATCTTTCCCTGCGTGACCTCGCCACGGTGACCGATGGGAGTCTGCACCTTGGAGACCTCCCTCCCTTGGGCGGGGATCTTGAGACCGTGCACCGCATCGATTTTCACTTGGATACCCTGGCACCTGGTGGCCTTTATTGGGACCTTTCCCAATCTCCAGGGGCGGGTTTCGGCAAGGCGGAAGTGGCCTTCCTGAAGGGTGCCGCGGGAGTTCTGGTTGACCGATATCACAGCGAGCCATGGGCGGGGCGCTACACGCTTCGCGTCAAAAACAGTCAACTCGCCATGCGCCAGCTGGCCTACTTCCTGCGAAAAGGTGCGCAGAGGCAAACGCTCCTGCTGTGGCCGGCAGTCGCAAGGCAACCCTGGCTCTCAACGCTGCGACTCTTGCTGGAACGTCCGCCGCTCACCAAACCCGGTTCTAGCACGCCGACCATCGCCTCGGCAACTGAAATTTATTCTGGCAGCCGCTTGCGGGTCCTGGCGCTCGACAATATCCTGACCCCTGACGTCTACGGCACGCTCTTGCTGGCCGCTCCCAACTTGCTCATCTTGGGCTGCGCCGATGGACGTTGGCTCGCGGAACAATCACGGCAGTCACTCTATCGGATCATTGACTCGCTGCCACCCGACGGCGCGATGCTTTATTGCGGGCTCTCCGATCGCTGTACTGCTTCTACGACGGCTACAACAGCCCCACCCGCTTGGGTCAAAGTGTTTCTCGCGGCCGGTATCCGCTGCCTGCAGATCGGTAGCAAGGCACCTGCCGACCTGCAGGTGAGCCCGACGCCCCAGGGACCGGGATCACACGAATTAGTCATGGGACAGTTATCCCTCCCCTTGACCGGACTGTCATGCGAGCAGGCCGCAGCCACTGCCACAGCTTTCGGTGCGGCAGTGCTGCTCGGTGGCAAGCCGGCGGCAGTCCTTGATCGCCTCGGATCAGTCTCCCCTCAACATTTCCTGTCATCCACGCCGTCTACCTGGACTTGACCTGGTGTCCGCTCCAGGTTGGCTTCCGGCCCTCAAGACCCTGGAACCGCCGCCTAGCTCCCTGTGGGCTTTCGCAGTCCCGCTTCACTGATAAAACTTCGCGCCCCCCATCAGCGCGCGAGCGTTGACAGTCTCATCTGGCAGACGTAGTCTAGCGGAATCAACAACCCACACAGTTGGCCCGCAGGTCTCAGTATGCACCAAGCACCCGTCGCCCTCATCACTGGCTCTTCTCGTGGCATCGGCCGAGCCATCGCCAGGGAACTTGCTGCCGATCAATACGCGGTCTGCATCAATTACCTGAATAACCAAGAGGCCGCTGAATCGCTGGCTGCCGAGATTACCGCGGAGGGGGGAACAGCTACCATCTGTGGCGCTGACGTCGGTAGCGCGGCCGATCGCGACAAGCTGATCTCTCATGCATACGACACTTATGGCCGACTGGACGTCCTCGTCAATAATGCCGGGATTACGTCCCAAGGACGCATGGATTTACTAGAACTTTCCGATGAAAGCTGGGATCGCGTTTTTGCTACCAACTTGAAGGGGCCCTTTTTCCTCGCCCAACAAGTCGCCACTCGCATGATCCCACAAATCGAGGAATCAACCATCCCTCGAGCCACGATCATCAACATCTCCTCGATTTCGTCTTATGCCACTTCCAGCAACCGAGCCGATTATTGCATAGCTAAGTCCGCCATACAGATGATGACCTGGCTACTGGCTGACCGCCTGGCTCCCGAAGGTATCTGGGTTTATGAAGTTTGCCCCGGTATTATCGAAAGCGACATGACTGCCCCAGTTCGCGAGAAATACGATCGCTTGATCGCCGATGGCTTAACTCCCATTCGCCGCTGGGGTACGGGAGAAGACGTGGCTCGTGCTGTCCGCAACCTCGTCTCTGGCGAGTTTCCTTTTACCACCGGAGAACGCATCAACGTCGACGGCGGATTTCACATACGTCGACTTTAGCGTCCGTCCCGCTTTCCTTCTCCGCCTTCAACTGCAACCGCTCGCATGAAATTCTCTTTCCTCGGCTTCAACGCGATTTCCCGCCCGCTCGCCGAGGCCATTGTAGCGCACCCCGAACATCATTTTGTGGCAGTCTATGCCGCCGACGAAGAATTCTCGCCGACAGACTTTCCTGGTGTTCAACAAGAACAAGAATGGGAATCCGTACTCCACAATAGTGAGTCTGACATGATCGTCATCTCACCACTCCTCGACCAGGACGCACAAGAAGATCGCCTTCGTCGCGTTGTCCAATGCGAATTGCCAGCCATTGCCATTCAGCCTTATTGTAGCGTCTTGGCCGCCTTCGAGATGGACATGATTCAAGTTCAAACATCGGCCCCCCTAATCTGTTATTCTCCCGCCGATTACCAGCCCCTGGTCCGCGACTTGAACGCCTGGATTACGGACGCCGCCAACTCACCCCTAGGACGCATCTGGCAAATCGCCATTCATTCTAACCCGGACACACCCCAGCGCGGCGGCGTCCTCAAGCAACTGGCCTACGACATTTCCGTCGTTCGAAATATTTGTGGCAGCATTCGGCAGGTGAACGCCACAACCAACTCTGTCGGGGAAGACAACTTCGACAACCTCAACATCATCTTTACCACTGATTCTCCCTCTTTCTCTGCCTGGTATCTCGACCCGTCCTTGCCCGCTCAAGCTTGCGAATTGAGGGTTTCCGGCATTGATGGCGACCTTACTGTAGTACTGTCGGAAGGCCATGCTTGTTGGCGTATCGACGGTAAACCGACTCCACATTCTGCCTCCTCGGCGGAAGCTTTTTTGGAGGGACTTCCCGAAATACTGTCTGACTCTCCGAACAACCGTTCGTGGATCAATTGGTGCCAGGATCTCGATGTCGCCGAGACTGTCCCGACTTCACTGCGTCGCCGGCGGACCATCGACATGCTGGACGAGGCAAGGACTGAAGAGGGGTCTTTTAAGGGTGTGATGTCGATCGGAGGCTGTGCCTTGCTGCTAGCAACGCTCTTCGTCCTATTGGCCGGAACAATTATCGAGGGGTTTCG
>Ga0310342_100000487_pt1 | contig 22229 bp, 10 predicted proteins | sample S15DNA20500_MG_FD_206155 | JGI IMG/M metagenome (GOLD analysis project Ga0310342, IMG submission 206155) | Marine microbial communities from station ALOHA, North Pacific Subtropical Gyre - S1503-DNA-20-500_MG | ecosystem: Environmental > Aquatic > Marine > Oceanic | place: Pacific Ocean: North...
TGAGGTAATCGCAAAGCTCGGCGGTCTTCCCGGGGTAGAGGGCCACCAGGCGCAGCATGGCGTAGACCAGGCGGGAGTCGTGGGTCAGGATAAGGATCTTGTCGTGCTCCTCATCGCAGGCGATGAAGAACTCCAGCAATTCCCGGTATCCCTCCTCTCCCTTCAGAAGCAGCTCCCGCATCGTCGCGTATATCCCGCGTCCATCGAAGCTGCCGAGGTGGCCCATCAGGGTCTCCCGGGCGGTCTTCGCGGCGGGCGGGCCCTTCGCCTCGAGATCCGCCAGGAGCGTCGTGAGCTCCTTCTCCCTGGCGCGAAGGGCTTCGAGCTCCGCCGATGCCGGGATCTTGCCCGGTAGCGGGGCTTCCTGCGCAGCCGAACCATCTCCCCCGGTCGCTCCCGGCCCGGCAGGGGGCGCCTTTCGCCGGCAGGATGCCGCCGGGAAGAGCACTAGCGCGGCGCCCACGAAAATGAGCGCCCTGGTAATGAAATGAGCTCGCTGGTACCGCATCTCGCGGACATCATTGCATGGAGCCCTTAGGCTGCAAGCAACTTATGGAGTCTCTTTACCCGGCCGGCAGCCGTACCTCCGGAAAGAGGCCGCTTATTCGCCAAGCCGCGCCCGCAGAGACTCCAACCTCGTGCTGCCCGGGTGTTTTCCAAGCCCGTCTTCTACAAGCGCCCGGGCCTCCGCGAGGCGGACATGAAGTTTCAGGAAGATTTCCGCCATGCCCCAGAGCGCCGATTCGTTCAGGGGTTCGGCCGCCAGCAGGCGGCGCAGGATCCTGAGCCTGAAGAATACGTCCTGGGGCCTGCTCCTGATGTTGAGCAGACGCTTGAGCAACGCGGCGTTCATGGGGTCGAGCTCGCTGGCGAGAAAAAGGTACTCGTAGGCCCCCGGCTCCTTGAACTTCGAACAGGCCGCCGCCAGCTCGGTATAGATTCCGGCGCTCTCCTCGAGAGACCTCCCCTGGAGCTCAGCCTCGAGAACGTCGAGCTTAGCCCTGTTGGCGGCCATCTCTTCAAGTCCCTTGCGCGCCCATTCCCTCCTCGCCGGATCCTCTCCGCAAAGAGCGAGCACCTCGGGGTAGAGCTCGAGCCTGCCGGGAGCCTTCTCGAGCTGGGCAACGAGCTCCTCAAGGGCGCCGCCCGCGCCGGCCCGGGCACGGGCCACCACCGTCCAGGCCACGAGATCGGCCGTCGGTTCGAGCCCCTTGATCCTGCCGAGCCGGGCCGCCTCTTCAAAGGCGCGCAGGGCGGCAGGAGCCTCTCCGGCAGCCAGCAGGTTCCTGCCCCTCCAATAGCTCGGCTCCCAGGCCGAAGGCGAAAACTTGCCCGCCTGCGAGATCGCCTCATCCGCGGAGTCGCCGCGGCCCAGCTCGATCAGGCTGCGGGCCAGGCCGAGATAAGCCGAAAACCCGTTGGCCTGTCCGCGCTCCGAACCCCCGCGGTCCCCCTGGCTATGTTCGGTCTCGATGGCCGCGATGGTAGAGCGGAAGGCGCCAGCAGCGGCCTGCCAGTCTCTTCGCCCGACCTCCAGGCGCCCCCTCTCCCACCAGAGACCGGAAAGGGGGCGGCAGCCCGCGGCGATCGCTGAAGAGATCACCTCAACGCCCTCATCGAAGCGCCTGAAGCCCAGGCAGTAGCGGGCGTAGAGCCCCGGGATCCTGGCATCGCCCGAATTCGCGGCGAGGGCGTTGCGATGGGACTCGAAGGCGGCGAGAAACCGCCGCTGTCGCTGCCTGTTGGCGGCCTGCTGGGCAAGCGCCTGCGCTTCGCGCCCCTGCAGCCTCATCTTGGCGACGCCGTACTCTTCAAAGCTGCCCTGTGAAAACGCCTTGTAGATGCTCTCGAGGAATTTCGCCTCCTTGCGGTAGCGCAGCCGGTAGAGAGCGCCCGAAAGCTCCGAGTAGTATTCGCTGCGGGTCGGCTCCCCCTCGAGTAATACGGCGAACTCATCCGCGGCCTCCTGGTGCCGGCCCGCCGCCCGCAAGGCCCTGCCGTATTCGAGCCTCGCGGTACTGATAAGCTCCTCAGCTTCATTCTCCGCCTTGCCGGCGAAAAAAGCCTCGAAAAGGGGCAGGGCGTCCACCGGAGCGGCGGTACGGAATTTCAGCCGGGCCATGGCGAGACTGGCGCGCGGATGACCGGGAGAAAGCCGCAAGGCCTCGGAAAGAGCTTCCTGCGCGGCGGCGAGATTCACCAGGCGTCGCTGAGCCTCTCCCTTCACGTAGAGAAGATCGGGATTGCCGGGCCCGGCGGACAGGAGCTCGTCGCACAGACGCAGGGCGCCCTGGTTCGAGCCGCAGACGAGATAATATTCGGCGATCTTTCCGCCCAGCTCGGCCGAGGCGCGCAGGGAACCGCTGCCGCGCGCCTCCTCGAGAAGGTCCGCGGCCCCCCGGGGCTGCCCGGCGCGAGCGAGCCGATCGGCCTCCTCCAGAAGCGCCGCAAGGCCTTTCCCCTTCCCGGGCGGCCCGGCAGGCGTACAGGCGCACAACAGCAGGGCGAAAACCGGAACTGAAAAACCGGCGCCCCCCAGGCGTCCGGAGCAAAGCTCCCATTTCCGTGCAGCTCTCAAAAAAACCAGGCAGGTGGTCCACGTGGACATCAGCATCCTTCGCTCCCGAGCCGATCCATCTCATCGTCTTTTCGGAATATTTTAGTCTGGAGTCTAATAGTGCGCTGTTAGATAATTATTGGTCAGTTGGGTAATCTTGAGGAAACTAAGGGTCTCTTTAATCTGAATATTCTGGGTTTATTGTGCATTTACGCTCAGCCGCCCGCGGTAATTCCGCTTACGGGCGCTTGTGTCGTTAATTAATCCAGGCTGTTTTTCTTAACTAGAAGATACGGCGCTGGAAAAGGTTGGAGGTTTTCTTATGCGGCTTTTCTTTACAATGTGGCTGTTTGTCGCCTGCTGTTTCCTTTTCGGAAACAACCAGGCCCTGGCGCAGGATGATGACCTCGTCATCTTCGAGGACGACTTCACTGAAGATCCCGCCTTAAACGGGTGGATCATGGTCTACTCAGGCGCCTTCGGCGGCTGGGTACCGCCCGAAAGCCCCTATTGTGAAACGGGCCCCGGGGGAGCTCCGGACCCCGCGCTGTTCACTCCACAGAATCCCTGCACCGTCTATTCCGAGGAGATCATCGAGGACCAGCTGGAGCTGGACCTCGAGGAGTTCGGAGGCTACGTCCTCGTCACGCCCCCGGCCAATACCAGCGCCGGAGCGGTCTTCCGTTCCGAGCGCGACCTCTACGACAACATCAAGATGGAAATCACCGTCGAGCTGCGCGATGGCGCCATCGGCCGGCCCGCCGACGGGATGTGCGTGGTGGTTCTCGGCGCCGAGGATCCCCCGTTCGCGCCCGGCTGCGGCGGTGGAGGAATGGCCGCGACCGGCCTGGGCACCGGCCCCACCATGATCTTCGAATTTGATGACTGGTCCTGCAACTTCGAGGACTTCAATGACGACAACCACGTCGCCTTTGCCTGGGCCGCCAACGGCATCAACTGCGGCGACGCGATCAACGTCGTCGATGAAACCTTCACCCCCTTCTCGGAGCCCCGGCTGCACAACCGCGAGCCCGCCCCGGCGAGCCCCAACCGCTACAAGATGACGGTCTACATCCAGGGCTCGACGGTCGCCTGTGACCTCGAGGCGCTCGACCAGCCGGAGCTCAACGACTCGCTCGGGCGTATGTATACCTACACGATTCCGGACTTTCCCGCGGGCGGCTTTGAAGGCTACCTCGGAGTCACGGCATCGACCGGTGGAGCCAACCAGAACCACCTTCTTCATCACGCCAAGCTCTCCAACCTTCCCGAGGGATTCTGCCTGCAGCCGGCCGGGATCGCCCAGCGCGATGTCCAGACGACCCGCACCGCCGACACCGCCTGCGGCGATTGGGTGGATGGGGATCAATTCCCCGTCGCGATCACCCTGGCGATGGTGCGCGGAGAGGTCCTCGATGACAACGGCGGCGTTCTCTGCGAGGCGGCCAACACCATCGTCCTGAAGGAGATCCTTCCCCCGAACTGGGATGGTTTCGATATTTCCGATGGCGGCACGATCGATCGGGACACCGGGACCATCACCTGGGTGCTCGAAGGCGACGACGCCGTCACCGGCAAAGTCGTAACCTATATGTGCGAAGCCATCGATAACGGCAATATGTCCGAAACCTTCCGCGGCAGGGTCCAGGAGGGCGAAGGGGTCGATTTTGAACGCATCGCATCGGCCACAGGCGGCGAGAGCACCGTCCGGGCAGATACGCCCTTCGATCTCTGCGGCGGCATCACCTGCTGGAACATCCTCGGCGCCTACCTGACGACCGGTGCCAATCCCCCTCCCCTGGAAGAAATGCGCCAGGACTACCTGACCGATGGAGAGACCTTCGAAGACAACTTCGTCTTCTTTCCCGGGGCGCAAATCTCCAGCGACTTCAACAATGCCTCCGCGGCTGCCGGCCTCTTCGAAGATGCCAATGGCCGCAACATCGATGGCCTGCCGACCGTCTTCGCCTGGAATGACGATGACAGCTTCATCGATCTCAACGTGATCTACGGCGGCGATCCAAACAACTGTGTGGTCTATACGCAGTTCTACGTCGACAACACCTCGGGTGACGACATCGAGACCTCGATCGGGGTCTCGAGTGACGACGCCATCCAGGTGCTCGTCAACGGGGAGGAGGTCTGGATTAACAGCGTTGCCCGCGGCGCGCCCCTGGAGGGAGCCTGCGCTCCCCAGGACATCGCCCCGGACTTCATCAATTTCCTCGACCCCATCATCCTGGAGCCGGGGCTCAACAGCGTGATCCTCAAGACCTTCGAACTCGGCGGAGGCTTCAACTGCGCCTTCCGCTTCCAGGACGAATTTGGACTGGAGCTTACCGAGGATCTCGAGATCTCGAAATATCCCCCCGGTGTCTGCCCCACGCCGCCCATCAGGGTGAGGCGCTCGGTGGCCACCGCGGACCGGGTTTCGATCGAGCTCAGCACCTACCCCGCCTATGTCGTGGGCGAATCCTACGAGGTGACTCTCGCCGTCAGCGATATCCGCTCGGGCGGCGACTGCGGGGAGGTCGAGAGCGTTCGACTTACCGAACGGGCTCCCGCCGGCTGGACAATCAGTGACGTCACCGGCGGCGGCACCGTCGACCAGGGGCGCATCACCTGGGACCTCGCGGGTGACACCCTCGTAGCGGGCAACTTCACCTACCAGGTCACGGCCGGAGATGCGGCCGGAGACGCTTACTTCGCCGGCAAGATCATCGAGTTCGACTCGATCCTTGAATTCGCGACCACCGGGGACACCCGTCTCGCCAATCCTTCGGATGTCACCGCGACCGGGTTCTTCCGCAAGTGGCTGCTGCTTGGCCCCTACGCCATACCGACCGGCTTCGGCTGGGGAGCCACGCCCCAGGAGAGCAACCTGCGATCCGATTTCATGACCGATGGCGGCGACATCACCGAGCTGTCGACCGAGCCCCTGCCGGGCGACACCGTGGAAACTGATTACGCCATCGCCAGCAGTCGCGGCCTTGCCGTCGGCCTCGGAGATGCCGCGGACATCATCAACCCCGAGGGCACCCCCACCTGGTATCCCTGGGTGGACGGCGACAGCATTGTCAACTTCGACGACTACTACGGGGGCAACCTCGACAACAACATGATGTACGCCGTCATCTACCTCAACCTCGAGGATGACATGACCGTCGACATCGGTGTGTCGAGCGATGACTCCATACAGGTTCTTCTCGACGGCGAGGAGATCCATATCAACAGGGTCGCCCGCGGCTGGGGCGGAGAGAACGACGTGCAGGACCTGATTTCCAGCGCCGCCGTCCTCCAGCTCGATCCGCTCGAGGCGGGCCTTCACCAGATCATGGTAAAAACCTTCGAGGCCGGCGGCGGCCACGGCTTCCACCTCCGCCTCCAGGATTCCTTTACCGGCGAGCCGATCACCGAGGGCTTCCAGCTCTGCTTCTCGTGGGATCCCGAGGAGTGCGATGCCAGCATCGAACCGCCCGCCAGGGAGATCTGCGACAATGGCATCGATGACGATGGAGACGGAGACGCTGACTGCGTTGACAGCGACTGCCCGGCCTGCCCCGAGATCTGCAATAACGGAGCGGATGATGACGGCGATGGCGCCATCGACTGCGACGACACCGACTGCGCCGACGCCGGCAATTGCGCCGGCGGGCCGACCTTTGTCCGCGGCGACGGGAACTCTGACGGCGCCATCAACCTCACCGACGGCGTGATTCCGCTGTTGTTCCTGTTCTCCGGCGGAGCGCCCCCGGCGTGCGGCGACGCGGCGGACACCAACGACACCGGCAGCGTCGAGATCACCGATGCGATCATTATCTTCAGCTGGCTGTTCACCGGCGGCGCCGCCCCGGCCGCGCCCTCGCCTCTGAGCCCGGGCTACTCGGCTGCCGAGTGTGCCGCGGATCCGACTGAAGACGGCCTCGGCTGTGAAACCCCCTCGCCTGTATGCCCGTAAGCGAGCGTCAGCGGACCAGCGTGTAGCCGCCTTTTGGCGGGAGCCGGCTCTCTTCTTCCCCCCCGGGGAGGAGAGGCCGGCTCCCGCCTTTTTTTCTCCCAGACAACGAAACAACTCTCTGCCCATAACATCGACCCGGACGTCAAGGCGTCCCTGGAACTTACCGGAGGAAACGATGATCTACAGGTGCCGAGCTCTTACACTCCTGGCCTGCCTGGCCCTTACCCCCATCTCCGGCGGCCTGGCCCTCGGCGGCGACGCCGACGTGGTGATCGAGGAGGATTTCGAGGGCGGCCTGCCGGGCGACGTGGGAGTGGTCTCACAAAGCAATGGCCGCATCGAGATTGTCGATGACGGCAGCGGCGGCAACCAGGTCCTCTCCCTCACCCAGGCCGAGGGCAACCAGGGCGCCTGGGTCTGGTTCCCCCAGGAGTTCGACCTGGGCGAACAGCGCGTCGAGATCGAGTTCGACCTCTTCCTCGGAAGGGGCACGAGCGCCGTGCCCGCGGATGGAGCCGCCGTGATCTTCCAATTCGACAACGACCTGCAGGCCTTCGGCAACATCGGCGGAGATCTCGGCGTCGGCAACCTCCGCGGCGCAGGGGGCAGCTACGAATACATCGCCCTGGGATTCGACATCTGGGACAACGGCGCCAGCGACCGGGAGACCCACTGCGATGGCCGGCATGGAGAGCAATCAACCTGCGACGTCGAGGTCATCCAGAACCAGGCCTCCCCGCACCTCGCCACCCCCCCGGCGGTCGGAGACCCGCCTGATTTCATCTCGAGCGCGGCGGTCTACGGCTCTCCGGACGTCAACACGCATACGGGACAGGAGACCTTCGATCCCGATGACCTCATCCACGTGTCGATCATCTTCGATGCCGGGGTCATGCGCGTGCGCATGCGCGGAGGCTGGACCGACCTGCCCCAGCGGGGCGGGGAGTTCTTCGAAGAGGACATCGTCCTCGACTACGTCACCCAGAGCTTTCCCGAACGCCAGTCCAATATCGGCTTCGCCGCCACCACCGGGGGCGCCAATGCCTGGCAATGGATCGACAACCTCGTCGTACGGGAAGGCTCGACGCGGGTTGTCCGGCAACCTGAGCCCCCGCTTGCCGAGGGAGGTATCAATTGCGCCTCCCGCAGGGTGAACGCGACGAACGAGATCGGCTTCTCGTTCCTGGCGGACAGGCCTTTCGGGGCCGAGATCAGCCGCGAAGGCGACGTCGAGGACGACCTCATCGTCACCACCAGCAGCTTCGGCCGCATCTCCCGCGGGGCGGACAATACCAGCGTCAACCTGCGCCCGATCGATCTCTCCAACCTCGAGGGCGCGGCCATCAACACCTCCCGGCTCTTCATCAACGATGCCTGGTCGGCTGCCGGCGTTGAATACCGCGCCCACGTGGTCCCCGGGCGATACGATGTCCACCTCTTCTGGAGTGAAAGCTCTCACGAGGCCGCCAACAGCCTCGGGCAGGGCACGAAGCTCTACAGCGTCTACCTCAACGAGGAAAAGGTGCTCTGCAATTGGAGCGTGGCGGCCGCGGCCGGAATCGGCAGCGGCGATCCGAGGACCGCCTGCGCGGCGGCCCTTGACAAGGCCGTAGCGCGAGCCTTCGAGCTCGACGTCAACGCGCTCGAGGAGGAGGAGTACGGCATCCTGCGGATCTACGTGGAGGATCTCGGCAACAACGCCGGGCTCAACGCCCTCGCCTTCCGGCGTACCGGCGATGCCACCGGGGCGGACGCAGGAGGGGAGCTCGAATGCATCGAGAAAGACCCCGGGGAGGAACCCCCGGGAACCCTCTTTGAAGACACCTTCGATGACCTTCTCGACAATGAATGCCCCCCCGGGATGGTCTGCAACTCCAACAACTTCACCCCACGGGTGCTCGGCGGCCGCCTGCGCATCACCGACGACACGGTCGGAAGCACCGCCGCCACGGCGATCTACGAAGAGACCGTCAATGTCTGCGATTACAAGCTGGTAGCCGAATTCGACCTCTTCCTGGAGAACCCGGACGGCACCGAGGCCGCCGATGGAGCCGCCTTCTTCCTCCGGGAAGGATCCGACACCACGGCCCTCGGCCCCGGCGGCGGAGGCCTCGGGCTCCCCGTGGGAGGCGCCGGTTTCGCCGTCGAGTTCGACACCTGGAGCAACGGGACCTGCTGCAACGAACCCTCGGGCTTCAACACTCCGGACAGGTTCACCCACATCGGCATCCAGTCATCGGGAATCATCTCCGAGGTCAACCACGTGCAATACAACCCGGACCTCAGGCCGATAGAATTTGGAGGAACCGGCTGGCCGAACTTTTTCGATCCCACCGGGGTAAACGTCCAGATCGAGTACGACGCGGGGCATATCACCGTCACCCTCGCGGGCATAACCGCTGAGGGCGACGACTTCGGACCCGAGGTCGTCTGCGAGGCCGACCTCGTTCCGGTCTTCGGTTCCGTGGCGACCATCGGCTTCGCCGGCGGCACCGGCGGCCGCACCCATCACACCGATATCGACAATGTGTTCATCGACGCCGCGGAGGGAGATCCCGGTGCCGACAACGCTGTCACCGAGGCCATCGACCGCGCACGACGGCTCTGGCGCGACAGCCGGGGAGAGCTCTACATCAACTGCGGCGGCCCGCTGCTGGCCTGCAGCGCCACCCAGAATCCCGCGCCGGAGATGGTCGGCGCCAAGATAACCGGCGACCGGGTCGTCTGGCTGGGCGACGAGGCCGCCCGGGGAAGCCTGCTGCCGGCGGAAAACGAATTCTTCACCGTCAGCCCCCTGCCCAACAGCGATGGGAGCAATACAGGCCTGCAGGTGGCAGCCACCAATATGGGCTTCTGGAACGCCCGGGGAACCACCCCGGGAGTCAACGATGATGACCGCATCTTCCACACCGAGAGATGGGCCGACCAGGAATACCACATCCCGGTCGACAACGGCGAGTACGAGGTCACCCTCTATTTCGCCAACTCCTACAGCGGAACCTCCGGTACGGGAGCGCGATTCTTCCATGTAATTATCGAGGGCGCCCAGCAGGATGGCTTCGAACATTGCGATCTCAGCAGCGACCTCGGCTTCCAGGGCAGGCCCAACCCCGTCTTCGGTTTCGACAACCTCTACGACCCGGTCGGACATGCCGAGATGCTCTACTCATCGGACCCGTGCAACTTCGCCGAATGTGACGACAATGGCGTCATCGTCGAGGACGATCCGGACCTCGACCGGATCCTCGCCGCGCGCGAATGCGGAAACGCCGCCGCCGCCGCCCTGCGCTATACCCTCGCCATCGATGACGGCGACCTGACCATCGCGCTCACCGAGCCGGACCCTGCCGCGGGAGAGCCTGTCTCGCCGGATCCGAGCCCGAAAATCTCCGGGATCTCCGTGCGGCGCACCGACGTAGCGCCTCCGCCTCCGGAAGTCTGCGGCAACGGCCTCGATGACGACGAGGACGGCGCGGCCGACTGCGACGATACCGATTGCGCCGGGGAAGCCGACTGCCAGGCGCCGGCGGGGCCGACCTTCGTACGCGGTGACGCGAACTCCGATGGAGCCATCAACCTCACCGACGGCGTCGTTCCTCTGCTCTTCCTGTTCTCCGGCGGCGCAGCCCCGACCTGCGCCGACGCGGCGGACACCAACGACACCGGCAACGTCGAGATCACCGACGCGATCATCATCTTCAGCTGGCTCTTCACCGGGGGAGCGGCCCCGGCGGCACCCTCGCCCCTGAGCCCGGGCTACTCGGCCGAGGAATGCGCGGCGGATCCGACCAAAGACGGCCTGGGGTGTGAGCTCCCCTCGCCGGTCTGCCAGTAAAACAGCCCGCCGGGGGTGGCCTCCAGGATTCAGGGATCCCCCGGCCGACCGCTTTCCCCCTCGAGGATGAGCGCGTCGACGACCGCCTCGGTGCCGCCGGCCTGCTCGAAAACCCGCCTCTGGCGGGCATAGCTTGGCGGCTCCCGGATCATCCGCTGAAGCATCGGCACCTGCGCCCGGCTCCCGAGCCTCTCGAAGACCGGGGCGAGATCCACCAGGAGCTGTTCCATGGTCTCAGCGATGGGGCGCTGGGCGCCTGTTTCATCAACGATCGTCGACCCCTCCATGCTGTAGCGAGCGGCCCGCCACTTGTTCTCGGTAACAATCCTGGGGTGCAGGATCGGCAGGGTCGACCCCTCATCGATGCGCTCCTGCAGGTAGACGATCAGGGCCTGCACCAGGGCGGCGACGGCCAGGGTCTCCCCCAGCGTGGGCATCGCATCACAGACCCTCACCTCGACGGTCCCGAAGCCCGGGTGCGGACGTACATCCCACCAGATCTCGCGGATGCTCTCGATTCCCTCGGACCGGATCAGGGCGCTCACCAGCTGCTCAAACTCTTTCCAGTTTTCATGCCGGTAAGGCAGCCCCGCGGTTGGCAGGGTCTCAAAGACCTTGCTGCGGCAAGAGGCCAGGCCGGTGTCCTTTCCCTCCCAGAACGGAGAGCTGGCGCTCAGGGCCAGCAAGTGGGGAAGCCAGGGCTCGAGGTGATTGATGATCTGTATGGCGGATTCCGCATCCGGCACGCCGACATGGACATGGAGGCCGAAGATCAACATGCGCCGGGCCGGCCACTGGACCTTGTCCACCAAACGGTGATAGCGCTCATCTTCACTGACCGCCTGGTCCTCCCAGCGTGAAAAGGGATGGGTGCCCGCGGAGATCAATGCCAGGCCGCGCTCCCGGGCGCACCGCTGCACCTGCTCCAGCTTGCCGTGGAGGTCCCCCTCGACCTCGCCGATATCCGCGCATACATCGGAATTGATCTCGATGGTGGACTGCAGCAGCTCTTTTTTGAGCCAATCGACCTCACCAAAAGAGCCGATGATCTCGGCAGCCGCAGAAGTCAACGCCCGGGTCTCCCGGTCGACCAGCTGAAGTTCCACCTCGACACCAAGGGTTGGGCCCGGGTTGCTATTGAATTCAAACTCCATAGGAATGCAGTATACGGTAATCGCGAAACCCGCGAGTGATTTTCGCCCCGCGGCGGGAAGCAACAGGCCGGCGGGCGTTTCTCTGACGCCATCGGGAAAAACCCGGCTCGCGGCGACGCCTGGGCCATCGCCGGCGGCCACCTCGCCGGATACGGCCCTGAATCCGTCTCCTTTATCTTGAATCCCCGGCCAAAAGTGCAGACAATCTATTCTTCATCGGGAGACCGGCGGAATCGTTACCGCGGAACTCTCCCGACTTCAAAGGCCTGGTCTAATACGAGGAAGACATACCATGAAGAGGCTCTCGCTCCTTTTATTCTGTATTTTCTGCGTTTCCAACACACCCCTGGCAGCCGCCGATGAGGGCCGGGACATCGATGCCGGCTTCGGTGAGTGGAAGATCCTCTTCGACGGCAAGACCACCGCGGGCTGGCAGAACGCGAAGCCCAAGCGGCAGGCCGGAGGCAAGAACCTCTGGGCCGTGGAAGACGGCTCCCTCGCCAACATCCGGGGCGGGGTCAACGACATCTGCACCGTAGATGAATTCACCGACTACGAGCTCGAGATCGAGTACAAGATCCCCGCCAAGGGCAACAGCGGAGTCTACCTGCGCGGCACCTGTGAAGTGCAGATCTTCGACAGCTTCGGCAAGGCCGACAAGGATCTCTCCAAGGCCGATGCCGGCGCCATCTACGGAGTCGGCTACGTCGCTCTCAAGAACGCCCAGAAAAAACCCGGCGAATGGAACAAGTACCGCATCATCCATGTCGGCCACCGCATCACCGTCTGGCACAACGGGGTGCTGATCCAGGACAACGTCTTCCAGGACCAGTTCACCGGCTCGGCGATGGTCGTTTACCCGCGCACCCAGCGGAAGCTGACGGCGGACAAGGGACCCATCATGCTGCAGGGCGACCACGGCAAGGTCTGGTACCGGAACATCCGCATCCGCCCGCTCTGCACCGCCAAGGGCTGGACTCCGCTCTGGAACGGCAAAGACCTGAGCGAGTTCACCGCCAAGAACGACCGCAGGGCCAAGAAGGGCCTGCTCTGGGCGGTCGAGGATCACGCCTTCACCAATACCTCCGCCGGTGGCGGTGGTCACGACATCTGGACCAAGGCCTCCTTCGGCAATTTCCTTGTGATGTATCAATACCGTGCAGAACCCAAAATTCACGGCGGCAACAGCGGCTTCTACCTGCGTGACCAATGGGAAATCCAGATTCATGGCCCCCGGGGCGGCGGCAAGCGAGAGAGCAAGCATGGTGACGGCGCGCTCTATTCCTACTTTCCGCCGGCACGCCTTTCCAATAACGGGAAGAACCGCTGGAACACCATGTGCGTCAAGCTGGTCGACAACAAGATCACCGTCTGGCAGAACGGCATTCTCATCCATGACAACACCACTGTACCTTCGCGCACCGACAACCACAGGGTGAAGCCACCGGTCTTCAGCAAGAAGCCCTTCAAGCTGCAGGGAGACCATGGGAAGGTCTGGTTCACGAATATGAAAATCCTCCCCCTTCCTGACAGCAAATGACAAGGGCGGCCTCCTCACCTCCGCCCGGAACAATCAAACGCAACCTCCTTAAGGAGCCTCTCCAATGTCGCGGCTTATCCTGACGTTTTTCATACTTGCGGCCGTGCTCGCCTCGGAAGCGGCAACGGCAGATGACTGGTCCCGGTTCAGGGGACCCGATGGTTCCGGAGCCAGCGCCGCAAAGGGGCTCGCGCTCACCTGGGAGGATGGGAAGAACGTCCTCTGGGAAGCGAAGCTGCCCGGGCGGGGAGCCTCGAGCATCATCCTTGTCGGCAAGCGTGCCTTCGTCACCTGCTACAGCGGCTACGGCCTGGACCGAAAGGAGCCCGGGAAGCAGGGCGACCTGAAGCTGCATGTGCTCTGCTACGATGCCCTGGACGGCAAGCAGCTCTGGGACCGGTCGATCGCCTCCGATGCCGCGGTCCGCAGCTACAGCGGCTTTGTCGCCCTGCATGGCTACGCCTCGTCGACTCCGGCAAGCGATGGCAAGGCGGTCTACGCCTATTTCGGCGCCAACGGGCTGGTTGCCTACGACCTCGAGGGCAAGCTCCTGTGGAGAAAGAAGCTCGGCAGGAAGACCCACGTCTTCGGTACGGCGAACTCGCCGGTGCTGCATGGAAACGTGGTGATCGTCAACGCAGGCGTCGAAAGCGGACAGCTCGTCGGCCTCGACAAGAAGACCGGCAAGGTGCTGTGGGAGGCCGGAGGGATCAAGAGCTCCTGGAATACCCCCACCCTCGTCAAGGCCAAGAGCGGTCGGAGCGAGGTAATCGTCAACACCAAGGGCAAGCTCCGCGCCTACGACCCGAAGACCGGGACCGAACTCTGGACCTGCTCAGCGATCAATGACTACATCTGTCCCAGCGTGATCTCCCACGATGGAACCATCTACGCGATCGGCGGGCGCAGCGCCACAGCCGTCGCCGTCCGTGCCGGCGGCAAGGGAGAGGTCGAACCCCTCTGGAAAACCAGCGCCGGCTCGAACGTCTCCTCGCCCGTCTATTTCAAGGAACATCTCTACTGGGTGAGCGACAAGGGGATCGCCCATTGCCTCGATGCCAAATCCGGCAAGATCGTCTACCAGGAACGCCTGAAGGGAACCGGCAGAGTCTATGCATCAGTCCTGCTGGCCGAGGAACGCCTCTACGCGGTCAGCCGCGAAAAAGGCACCTGGGTCCTCGCGGCGCAGCCCGAGTTCAAGCAGCTGGCGCACAATGTATTCGAATCTGATCGCAGTGTCTTCAACGGCAGTCCGGCCATCCTGGGCTCAACGATCTACCTCCGCTCCGATGAAAAAATCTACTGCATCGGCAAGGGAGAAAAAAAATCGCGCCTCTGAATCCCGCGCGGCCTGGCTCCCACAGACGAATCTCCCTTTCTCTGAGGACCCTCAATGAATAAAGCGCCCCTCCTTTCAGTAATGCTCCTGGCCCTGCTCGCATGCGCCTCCGCCCGTTCCGAAGACCTCCTGGGCCGGGTGAAGCACGGCTACGCCGACTCCGCCGGAGTCAAGATCCACTACGCCACCATCGGAGAGGGACCCCTCGTGGTCATGATCCACGGCTTTCCGGATTATTGGTATACCTGGCGCCACCAGATGGAGGCGCTCAGCGATAGCCACCAGGTTGTCGCCATCGACATGCGAGGCTACAACCGCAGCGACAAACCCGCCGGCGTGGAGAGCTACAAAATGAAACATCTCGTCGATGATGTGCGGGCGGTCATCGGGCATTTCAAGAAGGAGAAGGCCACCATCGTCGGCCATGATTGGGGTGGCGCCGTCGCCTGGAACTTCGCGATGAGGTATCCGAAGGCCTGTGACAAGCTGATCATACTCAACCTCCCCCACCCCTGGGGGCTGGCGCGGGAGCTGGCCAACAATCCCGACCAGCAGAAAAACAGCCAGTATGCCCGGAACTTCCAGAAGCCCGGAGCGCATGAGAAGCTCTCGGCCAGGGGGCTTTCTGGCTGGGTCAAGAACAAGGCCGCGAAGGAAAAATACCGGGAAGCTTTCGGGCGCTCGGATTTCGAGGCGATGCTCAACTACTACAAGGCGAACTATCCCCGTGAGCCCTACAAGGCCCCCGAGGGCGCTCCACCGAAGGTCGAGGCGCCGGTATTGATGTTCCATGGCCTGAAGGACTGGGCACTGCTGCCTGGCGCCCTCAATGACACCTGGCGATGGCTGGAGAAAGACCTGACGCTCGTAACCGTCCCCGGCTCGGGCCACTTTGTCCAGCAGGACGCGGCCGAGACCGTCTCGAAAACGATGCGCTCCTGGCTGAAGCTCCAGGAGGGCGGCAACTCTCAGCCCTGAGCCTCGCATCCTTCGATCAGCCGGCGGTATTCCTCCACCTCCGCCTCGCTCCAGGCACCCTCCTCGGAGCTCTTCACCCCATCGAAGTCGAACTCGAAAGGCCACGCCTCCGCACCCAGCTCCATCACGCGGGCCAGGCACTCCTGGCGACAGCCGGGGCGGGCATACAGAAGGAGAAAGCCGCCGCCGCCGGCCCCGCAGGTCTTTCCCGCCAGGGCGAGCTCGCCGAGCTCTTTGAAAACCCTGCGATGCTCCGTGCTGTCGCAACTCTCATGCAGATCGTACAGGGCCCGGCAGGATGCGCCGAGCGCCCGGGCATAGCCATCGAGGGCTCCTGTCTCCAGGGCCCGGGTCATACGCTCCGCCTCGTCCCGGAGCGTGAACATCGCCTCCAGGGTCTTCGATCCATCCTCGTGGTAGGACCTCCTGATGTCATCGTGAATCGAACCTGAGACGTGGGCCGCCCCGGTAAAGACCAGGAGGGAGTCCTCCTCCAGCCGGCGAACAGTCTCTTCGGCGACCTCGATCGCCCGCGGGGTCATGCCGCCGCCAGGATGATATTCCAGCAGGTTCAGGCCGCCCCGGGCGGCGCCATAGGAATCCTGGCTGCCGCCAGGGTAGCCCAGGTCCATCCTCTCTACCTCGTTGGCCACGGCCGCCGTATCATCCTTCGACCGCTGGACGCCCAGGAGCCTGTCGAGAGCGGCCACCACCGCCACCCCCACCGCTCCGCTGCCGCCGAGGCCGCTACCGGGCGGCACCTCGGAGCTCGTGACCAGCAACAACGATTCCCCCGGCGGCAGAAGTTTTTTCACGAAACCCTGCAGCAGTTCGAGGCGCCCTTCAGCCGGGAGACTCTCCGAGTTCCGGGCGCGTACGCCAGCCCGTAGATCCCGTGAATAGATCAGCACTCCAGCTCCGGGATCCAGCCGCTGGGCACGGGCAAAGACGTGTCTCTTGACGCCAAAGTTGACCACCTTGCCGCCGTGATCAACGCAAAATGGCGGGGCATCGGTGCCACCGCCGGCCGGATCGACCCTCACAGGTGCGCGCGCGAATGCTCTCATGGGCCTCCAGGGCCACCTCCCCCGGAGCGGGCATGATGGCCGCCTTTCGTTGGTCGCCTCTTATTCAACCCGGCCCTTCTTCAGCTCCAGAAGCCCCTTGTTTCCCGGGTACTTCTCCAGGCCCTCGGCAATCATCCTGCGGCCACTCCTGGTCGCCCCGAGGAGAAGCCGGGCCCTTGCCAGGCGTCTATAGGATGCCGCATCTATGGGCCTGGAGGCCTGGGCATAGTCCGCCGCGATCTCCAGAACCTCGTTGAGATAGAAGTCCCGCTTGATCTCGTTCTCCTTCGGAGGCGGGGTGGGCTCCTTGGAATCTTCCTCTTTCTCTTTCTCTTCCTCCAGCTCGAGGCTCTTTTTCTCCGCCTCGTAGCGGGTTCTAAGCAAGGGTATCTTCTTGCGCTCCCGGATTTTCAGATACCGGGCGATATCAGCTTCTCGCCGGGCGAACTCCTTGACTGCCCCTCTCCTTGCCTGGGATTTTTCCTCGAGCCCCTTGAGAAGCTTGGGGTCGACCAGCCCCAGGGTGTCGTATTTCGATGCCTCCACCACATCGAATTCTATTGAGTAGTCGAGCTCCGCCTCCCCATCCATATAGCTCGACACCGCGGGAAGCTCGAGGTCCGGAACAACCCCCTTGTTCTGGGTGCTTCTTCCCGAGGGGCGGTAGAACTGTGAGAGGGTGAGCTTCAAGGCGCCCAGCTTGCCGGCCTCGCCGCCTGCACGGGCACGGGCCAGGTCCATCAGCTGCTGCACCGTTCCCTTGCCGTGAGTGCTCCGGTCGCCAACTATGACGCCCCGCCCGTAGTCCTGCAGGGCGCCGGCGAAAATTTCGCTGGCGCTGGCGCTGAACTTGCTTGTGAGCACCACCAGCGGGCCAGCCCAGGCCGCACCCTCATCCCGGTCAGGCCGGGTATCGATCCTCCCATCGCGATGCTTGATGAGCACCACGGGACCGGTATCTATGAACAACCCGGTGAGCCCGATCGCCTCGGAGAGGGCGCCCCCACCGTTCATCCTGAGATCAATCACCACCGCATCGACGCTTTTTTCCTTGAAGCCCTCGATAATCCTGGCGACATCCCTGGTCGTGCTCTTGAAGACCTTGACGCCGCGGGACGCGGCGGCCATATCCATATAGAAGCTCGGCAGCACGACAACCCCGACCTTGAGAGACTCCTTCGCTTTTCCCCGCTTGACCTCAAAGATCTCCCCCTGGGCCTCCCGATCGGAAAGCACCACCTTGGCTCTCACGATGGACAACACCTCCGCCGCCGCGCTGTCGGCATGCTTTATCTTCAATTGGACCGTCGTTCCCTTCTTGCCCCGGATGAGCTTGACGACCTCGGAGAGCTTCATGTTCAACAGGTCCACGAACTCCTTCGAATCCCCCTGCGCCACCTCAAGGATCTTGTCCTGAGGTTTCAGGCGGCCATCACGGGCCGCCGCCCCTCCCGGGATGACCTGGCTGACCACCGTGTAGCCATCAATCGACTGCAGGGCGGCGCCGATGCCCTCGAGCTCCAGGCGCATACTGATCTGGAAGTTCTCGAGCGTGTCCGGCGACATATAGGTCGTGTGGGGATCGTAGGTCTTCGTTGCCGCGGTAAGAAAGATCTGCAGCATTTCCATTCCATCGGTGCGCTGCATTCGGATCGAAAAATTCCGGTACAGCTTCACGACCTCCTCACGGGCCTCATCGAGGGTCTTGCCATCGGCTAGCTTCTCCAGCAGAAGAAGCTTCACCCTCTTGCGCCAGAGTTCGGCGACCTCCTTCTCTCCCCTGGCGAACGGAGACTCGGCGCGCTTGGTCTCAAAGTATTCATCGACCGTAAAATCCTGCTCCTGCGCGGCAAGCTTCTTGACCCGCTCGGCGCATTCAGCTACCCGCCGGAGAAACACCTCGCCCACCTTGAAGGCAAAATCCAGGTTTCCTGACTTGATAAAGTCATCGATCATTAAGCGGCTGCCGCGGAAGCTCTCGAAATCGGCCGCGGTGAGATACATCCGCTGAGGATCGAGCGCCTTCAGATATGAATCGAACATCCGCTTGGACCTCTTGTCGTCGAGCTTCCAGCGGCGAAGGTGCCTCCCCTCGAGCCAGGCAGCGACATGCTGGGTGATCACCTTGTCTCGTATCGTCGGTATACCCAACTCCGCCCGGGCGGGAGCCACCAGGACACTGACAAACAGGACCAGCAACGGTAAAAAAAGCCGTCCGGATTTCTCTGCGCGTCCGGTGCCGCGATCGAAAACAGGAATCATCTGCGATACCTTTCTGAATACAGAAACCACCCGCCCGGGGAAATACTCCCGGGCGCTGGCGGTATTATAGTCCAGCAGGCGCGCGATGCGGATCTACATTGCCTTTTCGGGAAAATGAATCCCCCACAGGGTCCCGACCTTTCAGGCCAGGATGTCCTTGATCACGTGGCCGTGGACATCGGTTAGCCTGCGATCGATACCATTGTGGCGGACGGTGAGCTTCTCGTGGTCGATGCCCAGCAGATGCAGGATCGTCGCATGGATATCGTAGACCCTGGTCGGGCTCTCCCGATCCAGCGGCTTGTAACCCCATTGGTCGCTCGGTCCGTAGCTCACACCGCCCTTGATGCCTCCCCCGCAAAGCCAGTTGCTGAAAACATAGGGGTTGTGATCGCGGCCCTTTTTCCCCTGGGTGCTGGGCATACGGCCGAACTCGGTGGTCCACAGGATCACGGTGTCCTCGAGCAGGCCACGCTGGCGAAGGTCCTTGATGAGCGCCACCGCGCCCGTGGCCATACCGAGAGAGAGCGGGGGATGGTCCCTCGGAATGTCCTCGTGGCTGTCCCAATTGCGCCGGGGAAAGCTGTTGTCGTTACCCGACCAGATCTGCACGAACCGAACGCCCCGCTCCAGCAGCCGGCGGGCAATCAGGCATTTGCGACCGAAATATTCGACCTCCTCATCGACATTGATCTCGGCGGGATACTTCTTTCGCGCCCTGTCCAATCCGTACATCTCGAGGATCTGGGCGGGCTCCTTTGAAATGTCGAGTGCCTCGGGAGCGCTGAGCTGCATCCGGGCGGCCAGCTCGTAGGATCGAATTCGCGCATCCAGCCTCGAGTCCCCGGGCCTTACGCCCTGGTAGCGACGGTTCAGGTTGTTGATTAGATCGAGTCCGGCGCGATTGCCGGCAGGAGAGATGAAATCGGCGCGAGCCGCGATGTCATTGATCGGGTTCTCACGCTGGGGAAAGATCTCCGTTCCCTGGCTGTCGGCCGGCAAAAAAGCGGAACCCCAGTTCTTGGGGCCGTTGGAGCCGTAGCCGCGATGGTCGGGCAACACGACAAAGGACGGCAGGTCCTCGTTGATAGCTCCCAGCGCGTAGCTTACCCACGACCCCATTCCCGGGAAGCCGGGCCGCTGGAAACCGGTCGCCTGGAGATAGGTCGCCTGGCTGTGGACCCCGGTCTTGCCGGTCAGGTTGTGGATAAAGGCCATCTCGTCCACGACCTCGCCAAGCGGAGCCACGATCTCGCTGAGGTGTTTTCCGCAGCGCCCGTAGCGCTTGAACTCAAACGGTGATTTCATCCAGGGCCCGAGACCGTTCTGGAAAGCTTCGACGTGCTCTCCGAAATCCGAAGGCTTTCCATGATGCTTGATGAGCTCGGGCTTGTAATCGAACATGTCGAGATGGCTGGCGGCCCCCGACATGAACAGTTGGACCACGCGCTTGGCCTTCGGTGGGTGGTGACGCACCCTGGCCTTCTCGGCCGCCGCGGCCTCCTCGCCCAGCAGGGCCGCCAGGGCGATCCCCCCGAGACCGCCACCGGAGCTCCAGAGAAAGGGAATACTGATTCCGCCGCCATCCTGGATTCCTCAGTCGAGATAGGTGAATTCACTCAGGTTGAAAAGAACACGGCACAAGTTGGGAAGCCCCTGCTCGCCGGCATAGGCAGCCAGCTCCGCCGTCTCGGCCTTCGTCGCCTCCCGGCCCATCAACAGTCGAACCCCCAGCCGCACCCTGTCCTCTGCGGAATCCGCCTCCGCCTCCAGCCGGCGGGCAAAATGCCCGGCCATTACCAGGGTAAACCTGCTGTTGAGCAGCGAGAGCGCCTGCAGGGCGGTGAGCGCCTCGTCTCGCTTGGGCGTGCTCTGGGAAGAGTCCGCGCAATTGAACGTGGTCATGAATGGATCCGGCTGCGATCGCACGATGAATCGATAGATGGAGCGGCGATGCGAGGCTGGATCTTCAGGGTCGAACTTATGGTATTCGTAGTGCGGTGAATGAGCGGTCTTCTCCAGCTTGAAAAGATAAAAGCCCGGCCCGTACATGGAGCGCTTCAGCTTCCCGCTCACCATGAGCATGGCATCCCGAAGCTCCTCAGCCTCCAGGCGGCGACGGTTCATGCGCCACAGCAGGCGGTTGCCGGAATCTATAACCGCGCTCTCCCTGTTCCAGGTCGAGGCCTGCCGGTAGGCGCTGCTGGCCACGATCAGTCGATGGAGCGCCTTGAAGGACTGATCTCCATCACGAAATTCACAGGCCAGCCAATCCAGGAGTTCCGGGTGCGAAGGAAGCTCACCCATGCGGCCGAAGTCGTTGGGTGAATCGACGATGGCGGCGCCAAAATGCCAGAGCCAGGCTCGATTGACGATCGAGCGCCAGGTCAGGGGGTTTCCCTTGCTGGTAATCCACCTCGCCAGGGCGGCCCTGCGCGCGCCCTCGGGGTGGCCCTCGGGAAGCTCGAGCTCGATCGCATCTTCGGGAGAAAACGGCAGGATACCGGACCGGACCTTTTCACCCGGCTTGAGAATGTCGCCGCGATGGAGCACGTGGATCTCGCGCGGCTTGCCCTTGGTGGGCTTGAAATTGCCCTGGGCCGCGAAGTGGGTTGCCGCCGCGTAAACCATCCCCGCCTTCTTCAGCTGACCGAGCTTCTTCGAGAACTCCCCCTCCGCCGCCTGGAGACGTTTCTGTTCGGCAAGCCACTCGGGCGGCCTGAGCCGCGCCATCAACCTCTTGCGCTTCTCCTTCGCCCCGGCCAGGGCCGCGGCGGCCTTCTCGTTTTTCACTCTTGGCCAGCTCCCGTCGGTCAGGTTCCTGCGAGCCCAGCGAACCGGCGCCTGGATCGAGTCCTTCGAGATGACCTTCACTCCACGGGCGACATTCTTCCCGGTCTTGTCAATCGCCTCCAGCTCGCCGAGAGCGAAGATGTAGTCCTTGCTCCGCGGCGCCAGCTTCGCCGCCCGGACCCGTACGAAGCGGGCCTTAACGCCCTTCGCGGCGACGGAGTACGCGGCAAGGCCCGGGTTGGGGTAGTCGCCTCCCGTCTCATCGGCCAGGACCACCGGGCTGGAAAAGGCCTTGTCAGCCGCCGCCTCGACCAGGAAACACACCGGGAAGCCAAAGCCCGCGCCGATGTTGTTGTACTCATCGTGGCAGGGATGCAGCGTCACGCCGGAGAGCTCCACCTCCCTGCCGAGATCCACCGCGACCCACTTCTCCTCTTCCTGCCGGGCGCTGATCTGGCTGTGATATCCGAAGGCGGGGCTCTTCTTCTCCATCTTGAGCTCGGCTGCGTATTTTCCGATCGCCTTGTTGAGCCCGGCCAGCTCCCCGCCGCCGGCGGCGGCAGCCTCAGCCTCGAACTTCTTCAGGGCCGCCCGCGCACGGGCGAGGCCGGCGTTCAGTTCCTTGCGCTCCCGGGCGGTTCCCTGGTTGCGATCGTAGGGACGCTCGGCCCGGTCCACGGCCGCGAAAACGTCCTGGAGACCGTAATAATGCCGCTGGGTGAAAGGGTCGAATTTGTGATCGTGAC
>Ga0310342_100000488_pt1 | contig 22178 bp, 41 predicted proteins | sample S15DNA20500_MG_FD_206155 | JGI IMG/M metagenome (GOLD analysis project Ga0310342, IMG submission 206155) | Marine microbial communities from station ALOHA, North Pacific Subtropical Gyre - S1503-DNA-20-500_MG | ecosystem: Environmental > Aquatic > Marine > Oceanic | place: Pacific Ocean: North...
CTACGGAGTAGTTGCGTGTGCGGCGAACAAGAATGATGCCTGAGCGTCAGAGTTACGTCTACGAGAGTCAACAGATAGTTACTCATGGTCTTGTGTCAGTTTGAAGATTCTACAATTGTTTGCTTGTATTTCTTGTAGGACTAGTTGTGTGTTACTTGTATTTCTTGTAGGACTAGTTGCTTGTATTTCTTGTTGTGTGTTACTTGTATTTCTTGTTGTGTGTTACTTGTATTTCTTGTGTCAATTTGAAATTGAAAAATTGTCTATCGTTATGTTTGTCTGACCCAGGAATCGAAAAAGCATCAAAAACGCCGAGAAATAGGGGGTCACTCCGGGGGGTATTCTTGTTGGCCTAAGTGTCCACCAAAATTCTGAAATTTTTTAAGTACATACTACCAAAGGACTTACGTATGCCAGTTCCTTGCTGGCAGATACAGTTCAAACAATACTAAGTTGTCCCCAGCGGACAGCGGAAGGCACCCCCCGAAAGAAGGGAGGGTGCCCCGCCCGGAAGGTGGTCCCCCGAAAGGAGGGGACACCCGGAAGGAGGATCCCCGAAAGGTGGTCCCCCGGAAGGTGGTCCCCCCAAAGGGTGGTCTCGCGTTCGGCCCCCCCGAAAGGGTGAGGTAAGAAACCGACGGTCAGAGATCCCCCGTAAAGGGGGGCGCCGAATGAACAACACACTTTTAGAAAGTGAGGCTGGATGGTATAGACCACCCGAAAGGGTGAGACTGTAAAGGGGACAATGGCGGAATCTACCCTAGAACAAATAGCCGCTAGGTGTACGCAACGAATGAGCTTAATCGGCGTGCACTAGATATAGCTCGGCAAGATGATGGTATGTACTGACTCGGCCTTCCCAGGACGATAACGGCACGCCTTACATTAAACCTTCCAAACGCCTATAGCGGGTGCGGACGATAATACGTTGCATAGCAAAAAGCAACATGTCCTATAACACCTGAGCGCGGGCAGTAAAACGGGACGACAGAAGTGTCTCGAGGGTAGGTGCAGGTGTCAAGCGGGTTCGGCTCTCAGCATACCTCATCCTGAGTCTTGATAACATAGACAGGCTGCATCGTTGAACCGAGCAAATCGGGAGCCGCATGCTTTAAGCTGGGACTTACTACACCTCGTATGGTGTAGTGATAGCAAGGGCGAGCAATCGGGCTTGGTGTAGAATGGCTAGGCATAAAAACCCCACTTAGTATCTACAGTGCAAGGGGCGCTAGCCATCTATGTTTCCTTGGTGGTGGTGGTTGCTGTAAGGGCAGTCACTACACAAAGGTAAGACTATGACTTCTGCATTAAACAGCAGATGTAGATTTTGTGAATCTACCGTAACATCTCTCCAAATTGAAGAAGCAAAAGGGGTGATGTTAAACAAGATTAACAAACGTCTGCGTGATGAAGCTCGCCTGACGGCATCCTACTTAAGCGGAGAGATGCCCGTGGGAGAGGAAGAGTGGATGAAGGAACACATTGAAGAGGGAGAGCCAAATTGGTATAGGGACTGGTACGCTAAAGAACATGCTAAAGAGTATCGGCACTACTCTGACTTGTTACACTGGGCTGTAAACTGGCTGACTTGCTAACGAATTAACATAGACTGCCCTTATAGAAACCACTACTAACCAAGGGCTTGGTGGTGGTGGTTGCTGTAAGGGCAGCCCCTACACAAAGGGTAAAACTATGTTAACATTGCACTTAGTCGGCATCATGCTGGCAGAGAAGCGGCTTATGGGAAACAAAAGTAAAAAAGCCCGTAAAGAGTCTTCTCCCACTCTCGTCCTTCCTTCCACAATGGAATTGGATGGGTTTGAAGTGGTTCTCGATTCGTGGATAGACTGGTTCAACTTGAGCAAGGGGTACTAGTCTATGTTAACGACTCACTTAGCCGGTATCATGCTGGCTGAAGAAGGACTCTCTCCTGTCCGAGACATCCCTAAGACTCTTAAGTGGCATGCCGGGACGGATGGTCGACCCAATTTCAAGCATGTCTTATGGGGCTGTAGTGATTGGCGTTGCTTACATCTTAATCCTTGTACACAAGACGACTGGCCTATCTTCGCTTATTAACGAATCAACTTAGGCTGCCCTTACAGAAACTCCCACCCCAAGTAAAAGGAGAATCTGTGATGGCAGTAGAACAAATGGTACGTTGGGCAAGAGCGAAGCGTGAAGTTACTCAAATGCACGCTAAGCTAAAGCGATTCCAGTATCTGTTTGCAGAGTACAACGGAATCAAAGACACAACTGATCTTTCAACGGCGATGGGCTTTTGGAGAATGCTTTGTGACGAGAATGTCCCAGTGAAGCGTTATCCCTATGAACAGGATGGATGCTGGGTCGTCGAGTATTCGTGTAACCCGGAAGCCCAGCTTTCGGAACGGACAGAAACCGGTTGTGCTATACAACGGATCTCGATGAAGAACGACGTTTCAATGCGTCGGCAAGCAGAACGTGAAGGCGAAGCGTTACGGAATAAGGCACCGCGTTCGGCAACATACGTCGACAACTACAAGAGGTAGTGATATGGGTTAGCGGCACACCCTTAAGTGCCGCGACGGCAACCACCATCATCACTACAAGGAGAGAAAATGAGTTACGTCTACATCGTTGTAAAAGTAAACGACAAGGGAACTTCCGAACCCCGTATCGTAGCCGAAAGTGAAGCACGGGTTGCTTGGGCTAAGCGTTATCAAGCCGCCTTCCCTTTAGAGCGTCAAGGTTGCTACGCCGACCATACCATTGGTACGGACTTCCTTTGGGTTGTTAAGGTAGGTGATGATGACGCGGATGATGACGCGGATGATGACACGGATAGTGACAGGGATATTTTTAACTGGATGGTGACAGGGATGGTGACAGGGGTATTTGACAGGGATGGTGACAGGGATAGTTTTAACTGGAGAGAAGCAAGGTATGTGAATGAGTGAGTGATATGGGTTAGCTGTCTACCCTAAAGACAGCGAACAGCAACCACCACTGTCCCTGTTGTTTAACGCTCTTTAGGTTTTCGGGCTTCCGGTCATTTTTTAACTCTGGAACGTGATCTTGCAGGATATCATGCACGACTACAATCCTATAAAGGAGATGATGTAAGCCTACGGAAAACACCGATATTAGATTGTCGATATGTAGCTCTTAATATTGTGCTAATCTACTACCACGTGAATCTTGAGGGTAGAGCGTTAAACAACAGGGACAAGACCTTCCTAGGAGAAACAAGATGTTAACTTTAATCATGATGGTATGCGTAGTTAGATACGTCCTTCTGTATGGTTATTAGTCGACCTTGTTACAACGAGAAGAGGCGAATAATACCGGCGAACCTTTAATCCTTAGTCGGCTAACTCTCCTTAATCCGCTCGCACACCGGATAAAGTGTGCGTACAGAAGCCACTACCACCAAAACACACGTGTAAGAGGCATGTCTAACTTAAAAATAAGCAAATTGACGCCTCTCAAAGCACACCCTTGTCGAAAACTCCCTATTTTGAAGAAAGGACGCTCTTAATATTATTTAGCATACACACTACAATAAAAAGTTGTGTGTAGTGTCTCGATGTATCTCTTCTATCCTGGATGACAGGCCGTTTGGGAACGGTAAAAACCCCCCATAGGGGCGGCCCTAACCCTCTTAAACCCCCTGTCTTATCAACCCCCCCGGAATTGGGAGGTTTCAACACAACAAATCAAAACGTTGTGTCTCGATTTGAGATTCCCACTCCGCACTATGCCCCCCCTGGATAGGTCGTACTGCTTTAGCGAATTTTGGTCGACTTTAAACGACTTACGACGATTATGAGGGTATCCACCGACGCCCTCCAGGCGTCAATTCGCTTATTTGAAAATTACAGTTAAAGCCGTTATCTAGCTTATAGGTAAAAACAGCAACTACCACTGTCTGTAGTACGTGTTACAGTATCGTATACTGTAAGATGTATTACTCTTAAAAGGAGCTACTTTAATGCCCGGAACGACTTTCACTTACGACGCTGTTTTGATCGATAAAAAGGAGTTCAACGCGAGTTGGTTTGTGGTCGAGAACGGTCGTCTTGATGCCCCAACGGCCGTCGCTTGTTTCGACAACATTGACTCGGCAAATGACAATGCGAATGAACGCAATGGTCGTGCGGAGTCTATCGGCATACGTACTCGGTACGACGTGCGGCCTCTTGCTCACGGCGAGCAACGTGGTAAAACGAAGCACGTACCCGGTTTTCTTGCCCAGTAGTAAAGGATAATAGGTATGCGAACAACGATTGAAAATTATTTAACAAAAGTTTGAGTCTATGATAAAAAGGATAATAAGTAGATGATATGGGTTAGCTGTCTACCCTAAAGACAGCGACAGCAACCATCACCCCATTAAAAGGAGAACGTGTGACCTACAACGAATTGTTATCAGCGTTAAAAAAACTTACTCAAGAACAACTACAGAAAGATGTAATGGTATGGTCGGAGGGAAGAGTTGTTATGGCGGAGTTACGCTATCCCACGGAAGGATGGAGAAGTGGCGTGTTAGGTAAAGACCATCCAGTGATCTTTATACCATAAGGAGAGACTGATATGGGTTAGCTGTCTACCCTAAAGACAGCGACAGCAACCACCACCCCATTAAAAGGAGAACTTATGACGATGACGGAACGACAACTCGTACGCTTCGATGAATGTCGAGAAGCTTATAAAAGGCTTCTCACGGCGAAAGGGGAGTTTAATAGTTTCTCTCCTGAGTGTCGACGAATGGTTGAGATGCATGTATGGCTAACAAAATTGCCAGCGTTAAAGCGGCGTGCATTACTTGAAGCTGTCAAGCTATGGCCGACAAGTGAAGAATCTTCGCACCTGGTTACTGAGCATGTACGAAAACCTGAGTAAAGACAGGCCCGTTCGCGGGCCGACAGCAACCACCACCCCATTAAAAGGAGAAATAGAATATGTATGAGATCACATTAACTTCTGAGGAGAGACGAGCTATCGACTGGATAGGTAATCGTTATTTTCATGGCGATCCTCTGTTCGGCTTCTTGTGGGATATTAAGGTTATTACAACTGAAATAGAGACAGATTGGTCTGATAAAGATCCAATCACTTTCAAGATTCCACACGAGATTGCTCATATGATCTGTGACGAGTTAGAATTTCCTCTTGTTCATTTCGCAGACGAGTTAAACGAGAAGTTCAAAGCTTTCTGTAAAGAGGTTTCTAATGATTGACTATCAGGGAAGTGGCGTGTTACACTCTGCTATCTTAGTCGGCAGAGTAGACGGGAAAAAAGTCTTCGTAGTTCTCGTTCATGACCATGATTCATGGTGTGTAGCTAGGTATACTGACGGTTTTAAAGACCGTGGTGGCGGCTACTACACGACATGCTTTGAGCTTGCTTTTAAGGTAATGTGCCGGAGAGCTGTTCGAGCGTATGAGAACACTAGCTGGAAGGGTACATAACATGCTTGACGATAATTGAGGGTTAGGCCCGTACCGTAAACGGGTCGACAGCAACCACCACCCCGTTTTAAGGAGAACACATGAAGTTTAAGAAGCTCAAATTTACCAACTCTCGTATCACAAGCAGAGTCATTATAGGAGAGAACGTAAGTAGAATGGGTCAGTTTAATCCTCTCATTCACAAGAAACTGAAGAGAAAGGATTTCGATGAGGAGTTGAACTACTGGTATTACTGTCAGGATCTTGCTTTATACTGGATATCGCAATGGTCACGTACAGTAGAACATCTTAGGGCTGACCAGCTGATGCTTGACGATGATTGGCCGTCGCCTGACGATGATTGACAATGATATGGGTTAGCTGTCTACCCTAAAGACAGCGACAGCAACCACCACCCCGTTTTAAGGAGAACACATGATTGACAAAGAGATTGCTTTAACTTTATCTCATGGTGATATCTTACATCATAAAAGGTGTAAGAATGCTGATGGGACTCCTCTTCGTGCTCGTGTTAATGGTGAGTGTAAAACTTGGAAAACACGTAAAAGAGACTTTCGTCTTCCGATGAAACATGGACTACGTGACTGTTTTTACATCAATCACGATAACGGGTCTGAGTGGGAGAAATCGGACTAGTATGGCACGGCATTTGCAGTATCTCTACCTCGTAAGGGTGATCGCGTAATCGTGATTCTAATCACAGAATTTGTCGCAAAATTCTGCCCTTTTTCGATGAATAGTCGTTTTAAGGTTGACTACCACCACCATTCGGGTATACTGTAGTTAGACAGTGAGAGTTGGCTATCAAAGTCAATCACTGTCTGGTACATATACCCCCCTTCTTGAAAGGAGTTTTACTTATGGCTACTGCCACCGACACCGTTGTTGAAGGTGAAGCCGCCGTTGAAGCTACTGCTGCTCCCCAAAAGCGTAAGCGGAGTAAGAAGGCAAGTTTCCTTGAAGACCGAGGGATTGATAGCCTAGGCTCTTGTCCTGCTATCCCGGATGAGTTTGATCCGGCTCTCTACCTAACTCTCAAGGATGACGACTTCGACGATCTGCTTGACGCTAAGCAGCATGAAGCGAATGTTTTGTCGTACAATCTCTCTCTTGTCAATGAGGAGATCCAACGACTTAAGAACGTGCCGGAGGAATCGCGTGCCGATTATGCGAAAACTCAAGATCACTTGGCGACTGCCCTTGCTTATATCCGCAAGATGCAGAAGTCAGGTGCCGATGTTTCGCCCTTCTTGGCAGAAGTTCAAGCCGCGATGGCTGGGTCTGGCGAGTAGCATTTACTGCTACTAGGCCAAGCCTCCTGGGTACGAGGTTAAACTACCCTCTTTTTCTCCTATCAAGATATAGTCCAGCATCCCCTAGTTAACAGGAATAGGAACAAAAAGCATACCTCTGGGAAACGGGTTTGCTACAAATCCTTGCTGGGTTATGTTTCCCCCCAGTAATCGGTAGACTGTTACCGGGTGAACTGCCCCGGTATTAAACACCGCATAGGTGAGCAATTTATCGGTCGGGGATGTTGGACTATATCTTGTTACTCTACAAGTATATTAAGCAACCACCACTTCGTGCGACAGAATATATTCTGTCATGCGTATTACATGGAGAATTCTATGCCCAGCTTACCCAAGCATTCCCGTCTTGATCCTGAAGATGAGGATAAACTTAAAGTTAAGCATATCAGGAAGTCTTCTAAGATTTCTCTTCACAAACGCTCTTACCGTGCAGAGCTACGAAATTATGCTGAACTTCAAGAAGCTCGATTTCGTGAGTTAAATAATGACTTAGAGCATTCTGAGCGTTATTTACGTAAAGCTGAGAAGTTAGAAAGAGAAGCGGAAGAGTTGTTATCTCGTGCTGAAAGATTACGTGTTAAACATGAAGAGATAAACAATAATCAAGCTGACTTGTCAGCAATTGTTCGTGGTTATTCTATTCGTGCTACTGCTGCACGTAATCTCTTAAATCTTCCTGGAGAGATGGGTACTAATCTTGTTAAGTACCCACCGAAAGTAGCTGTAAGAGCTTATCTAGCTATGAATACTGGAGACATTGATAAAGTTCAAGAGATCCTTATCAACTATCTTGAATCTCAAGTAAAGAGAGACGAGTAATAGGCTTCCGCTGAGCCTTAATCAGCGGGTCAGTAACCACCACCGCCTAGTGTGATAGATTATTTTTAATTTGTCATACGAACATTAACAAGGAGAAAAAATGTCTCGATATATTGAGACTGCTAACAGGTATTCCACCCTTCCAGGTGAGATACTAGAGCTTGTTCCTGATGAGCATAAAATCGAGGTAGCTCTTTTGTTACCACGACTTGTAAATGCTGGGGTTACAAGTGTACCTCGTGCATGTCAATCTACTGTTAGGTTGAACATTGTGCGCGAGATATGTAAGCATATTCCTGTTGTATGTTCTCTTGAAGAACGAACAACGGAAGATGGTAATCACGTTTACAAGGCTCTTGTTGTGAGGGAACGTTAACATGGACATTAAAAATCTTAGCTTCCCTTCCAATTTTGTACTACAAGGAGATTCCGAGTGGTATGAACAGCAGTTGATAAAATGTTATACTAAGATTAACGATGAGAAAGATCTTGCGATCAAGTTTAAATACATCGTGTCTTGGTGTAGGAGCATTGAACAACTGATTAATCTTGGATCTAACTCTCGTAACACGGGGACAATCATTCATTCCGACTTCGCTGAATTCAGCTTTTGTTGGACAGCTTGCGGTATGCATGGAGGTTTAATCTTCCATGAGGACTCAGGATGGCAATTGCATAGTTAACTAGAACAAGCTCCGTAGGGAGTTAAGGTATAGGTCTGCTGCCTCTGAAATAAATCAGTTAAAGCAGACCACCAGCAACCACCACTAGTGCATATCCTTATATGATATGTACACATCAACAAGGAGAAAGTATGGTAATCCAATCCAATTCTGAACAAGCAGAAGCCGCACGAAGTTGTGGTTATAGGTATTGTTGCTTAGGCTATATTCCAGGTACGTGGACTTGGGAGATTCAATTGCTCACCAATGACAGATACGAAGCTGACTATTGGTGGGAAACTCAACCTAAGATGGCAAGAGTATACTATTCCTCTGGTAAAATAAGGAACGCAAGATAATAGTAATCTTTGGCTTACACGTAAAAGTGCATAAAAAGCAGGCAATCGACTGCCTAAAAATTAGGCATAAAAAATCTTCGGATTCGGTCGTAACCCCTTGCCCCATAACGACTTGCGATCCTTGACGGGGGGCGGGCACTTCGGTATAATGGTATTTGCCCGGTCCCTGCCAGAGTTTGCTAACTTTGGAACGTAACCACCACTATAAGGAGAGATAATGAGTAAAACACTAGATAATAAACTGAAACCACGTTTTAATGATCCTCCGACTTACAAAAACGCTTTAAGAGGTGGTAACACCAAGTGTTATCATGAATATATCTTCCATGTTAAAGGAAGATATGGTTGTTGTAAGAAGTGTGGATGTGAGATACTGACTTAGTTAGTTTAGGACAAGTCTCTTGTAACGAGAGTCTTGTCTTAGTTTAACTGCCACTACCACCAGGAGAATTGATATGAAACCGCTTACTAAAGCGACGAAAAAGCGGTTTCGTTCTATGCTAGAACGATTACCGTCATATCGTCTTGATAGGTTTAAAAACGATCGTCTTGAGTTAAAGACAAAATACAGAGAAGATGGTGTTCCTAACACTACATTGAATCTGTTTTCTGTACGTGAAGGCGATCCAAACAAGTATACGGATATTTGTCGTGAGACTGCTTTGTTTCCAAACGACTTGTTTGAGAAACGATTTGTAAGAGATAATCTATATGGTTGTCCTCTTACAGATAGCAATGTGGAATTAATCTTCCATACTTGGCCACATAATCAACTGGTGTTAGATCATAATTCCAGAAAGTTATGCGTCAGAATTCTTACCGAGGGGATTCGACAAGATGAGAATGCTAAGATCGTAGCGAAATATAAGAACAGTAAGGATATCGATAAAGATAAACCTTACCTTCCTAAATTTCGTGGGTTTGAAGCTGTTGAACCAAAAGATTCTGATAAACAGCTTACTTGCTTCCAAAAAGTTGCAAGACATCTTGGTGTTGAATCGAATTATCTTAACTTGTTCATGGAACAAGGTACGGGTAAGACAGCGGCAGCTATCGGTATGATGGTTAATGACTGTTTGAAACGAAAGATTCCTTTCTATCGAGCAGTTATCATTTGTCCTAAGAATGTACGGTTCAATTGGGAAAGGGAACTTAAGACTTTTTGTCCTATCCCTCATAAAGTCACAATTGTTCGTGGTACTAAGATGGATAGAGAGGTTGAAGTTGTCCGTGGTATCATGCCTGACCCAGAAGTTAGAATCTCTTTTGTTATATCAAGTTATGGTGCTTTACGTAGTACGCTTGATGCAATGACTTTTAAAGAGATTCTTATGGGACAGATAAAGTTACCTGAGGATCTTAAATGGGACTGTGCGATAGGAGATGAGATTCATTTTGTTAAATCTCCTCGTGCTAAGCGGACAGAAGCTATGTTTGCTTTAAGAGACGCTTCTAGAAAGCGTATCGGTTTAACAGGCACACCTATTGCTAATTCTCTGTTTGATCTATGGGCACAGTGGGAATGGTTGAAGAAGTATCTGTCTGGTTTCTCTAACTTCACAGCCTTTAAAGATTTTCATACTCAGTATGAGAAAGGTCGTGGAGGTAAGAAACAGATTGCTGGTTTTACACACGTTCCTCTTCTTCAAGAGCGTCTTGCTCGTACATCTTTCTTAATATCTAAGAAAGAGGCTCTTCCTGATCTTCCTCCGAAGACTTATGACACTATTGAAGTGTCTATGACTCCAGAGCAGTCTAAAATCTACTCTAAAGTTCTCAATCAACTTTACGTACAGATTGAAGCTGAGATAGGATCAAGTGACTTGCCCAAAGAAATGTTAATTAACAATGTGTTAACTAAACTTCTTAGGCTTACGCAAGTGACTTCAGGATTTGTATCATGGGACGAGGTACACTCTGACGATGGAGAATTACTTGTTCCTAAGATAATTGATCGAATTGATCCTAATCCAAAGTTGGAAGAGTTAGTTAGTCTGTTGAAGGATAAAGATCCTGATCAGAAAACAATAATCTGGGCTTGCTTTGAGCAAGATCTGAAGACTATTGATGCTCGTCTTAGACTAGAAGGAATGGATAGTGTTCTGTTCTATGGTAAGACGAAAGACTATGACCGACAAGTTGCTGAGTATCGTTTTAACTGCGACCCTGACTGTAAGGTGTTCGTGGGAAATCCTGATGCTGGTGGTGTTGGTCTTAATCTCTTAGGTTATAATTACAGAAATGATAAGACAGAGTATTCTGATCTTAATCGGGAAACTAATTGTGACCACATTATCTATTACTCTCAAGGATGGAAACTTACAGCACGTTCTCAATCTGAGGACAGAGCCAACCGCCGAGGAACAAGAGTTACTACTCGCATAACTGACTTGATGGTGCCTGGATCAATTGATCAAGAGATTCGCGAAAGAGTCACTCAGAAGATTGAGACAGCAAACCTGATTAAAGATGTGAGAAAAGTCCTTGAGAGGATTAGTAACCCCTTGATAGGAGATGGTTTAGGTGACGATTGATTTGTCAAAATATCATCTCATTCCAGTGAGATTAGAAGAATTTACTTCTAAAAAGTTTACAGAGGTAGACTCTACTTCTGTAAACTTTCACTACTTACGAGATGAAACTAGTACTTGGTATGCTATTGAAGTAGTGTCGGAGGGAGGGATACCAGTTCTTAAATACTGGAGACTATCTTTAAATGTTTTTATAGGATCGCCAAAAAAGAAGAAGTAACTTGTAAACGGGAGAGGTGGTTGCTCCCTACCCGACTGCAATTTTCTCCGAGGTTGCAGTCGGGATTGGATTAACTAACTTCCGAGGAATAAATGATGAATCTAACAGATCAAGAACTAATAAGAATAGGTTCATCTCGTATTAAAGAGCTTGATTTTGCTTAGTCACAAGAAGGTGATGGATTGAAAGCAACAAATATTGTAAATGCTCTTGTACCTATAATTGAGATAATTAATAGGCAGTATTTTAGATAAATGGAACTTAAACAAGCAATAGATCGCTTACGTATAGTAGGAATAGACACTCGTGTAAGGGGTCGAGGAATGCTCATTGATGATCCTCCACCGTGGTTAGAAGCAAAGACTAAAGGCGGTAACTGGTCTTATATAGACGAAATAGTTGAGAATGAGATAGATGATCATGTATTACTTACATGGATATTTCTTCATAATCGACTACAAAACTATAAAAGTGAGCAGGGCCATGTGACTATATGTCAAGACTGTTTGATGTCTGCACCTATACAAGTTGATACGAATAAGGTTGTAAAAGGTCTTCCTCTTGTTAAGTGTGAAATGTGTGGGGTGAAAAATGTTGAGTAAAGAAGCATTATTAGCAGCAGCGAATAGATGCATACCATCAGTTAAATGGTATTCACTGTAGTTATACAAAAAAGGATAGACAGAGGAAGAGGTGAGGGGAGAGCATGTAGGTCTTGATTTTGAGGAAGCAGCAAATGTTAGATAAAGGAGTATCAGTATGGCTAGACGAAAACCTGAGTATGAACCAACTCTTGAAGAGATTGCGAGACTGAAGAAAGAGATAAAAGAACGGAATGAAGAAGCTCTGAAAAATATTCCTCATCGTTCTTACTCTGGAACCCCTTATTCTATTCCTTGTTTTCATGAGTCAATTGTTTATCGCGGAGGTTACAAACCTTTAATTATTTTTACAAGGGATTCGTAAATGAAAATAAGAATACTTGTAACAGATGAAACGGGAACTCTTTTAGACAAGTCAGAAATGGAAATTGAATCTTTTGTTACTCGACTAGAAGTAACACCTAAAGGTGGGTTAGATTTAACTGGATCTGAGTTTGTTGAATTGTCTGTACGTAAGACTTCACGTTTTGAACAACTTTTTGATCTACTTATTAGGAAAAGTTAATTATGAGAGAAACATGGGATGAACGTATAATTAAAGTCTTACCTCATATTTGTCATTGGTGAAAGACTGAGATAGATCACTTGATAGTTTATCAAGTAAATGGAAAGGATGTTGACTGGCCACATTGTCCTAACTGTAAGGGTAGATAGTGACAAAAACTTTACTTAACTGCAAAACAAACGAAGAGCTTGTTACTGAGATGACAGAAGAGGAAGCAGCTAAGGTTGTATCAAGTATGTCTGGGGATTTTCCACAGAGTCTTTATAGACGATGGAGATCAGGTGATTCTCTATCTTCCTCTCAGATGTATTGGTTCTTTAAGCTGGCAGAAGATACTAAACCTTCTCTACCTTTAGAGCTACCTTTAGAACTCCTTTCAGATCTACAAGAGTTCTGTCAATGTACTCCGACTATACAATTTAAAGTAGAAGACTTAGGTAAAGTCCTTCTTAAGACGTATTCAACACATATTAATATTTTATGTGCGTGGAAGTATCAAGGGAAAATAGTAGAGAATAAATTCTTTCCGAGTTCAAAATGTTTAGACCAAGTAAAAGCTTTGCTCTTAGTATTCTCTGTTTCTCCTTTGAAGTTTATGCGTCAGTTCGGTAAAGATACAGGATATTGTTGTGTTTGTGGAAGAGAACTGACTAATGCTATAAGTGTGGCTAATGGAATTGGTCCTATTTGTGAAAGGAGATTTTGATGCTTATCTACGTCGTGCAAGATAAAGAAGGACATATTCTTGACTACTTCACAAAGTATTCTTTTGCTATGAGTAGTATTCAGCTCTCTTGTCAAAAGTTAACTGCTAAATTTATAGCCACCCTGGTTAACTCTTCGATAACAGAAGTTTATCTTGATGACAATAAAGCTTTTATTATTCAACGAGTTGAGGTTAAAGACATACCAGGTCACCTTTAGGAGACTATCATGGATAAAGAAGTAAGTTGTACAACTCTAATATTTTTCTTTGGTTTGTTTGTAAGCATAATTATGGTAGTACTTTTGTACTCTGTACCTGATCCTTCTAACCCAGGATCAGGTACAGCAGAAGATGAAGAGATTCAGAAAAGAATGATTGAAATGACTAGAAAACGCCTTCAACGCTAACACGTAATTTTCAAATAAGCGAATTGACGCCTGGGGGTCAGACCCCTCTGCCCAACGACCGACCGCCATGCGAAACACCCCTTCAAATGCCCAGAATCGAGCGAAATCGAGCGAGAATCGAGGTTTCCAAATGAGTCCACGACTTGTTCATCCGACCGAAAGTTCGTCTTTGCTCGCCCCGATGACCCCCTTCTGAGAGATGCTGACACACAGGCGTCAATTAGCTTATTTTTATTTTGGGTATAAAATTACAATGACAAAAAAGATTTCAAATAAAATTAAATCCAAAGCTGAGCAGTTTATTGCTCCTTTGAATCTATCAGGATTAGCTACAACAGGTATCTATGTAGGAGATGACCCACAGTTTGTAGGAAGAGTAGCTAATCTCATTTTTGATCACAGTAGAAAAGGAGTTTATGCTCAGTTTAATGAGGGTAGGTTATGGGAGACTCACGGTCGTTTACTATTCCATATAGAGGACTGGAGTATTCCCGATGACGGTGAATAAACTAGAATTAGTTATTCTTAGTTGTCATAAATGTAAGAAAAATGTATCTTTTGTTATAGATAAAAAAGGCTATGAGAGATGGATGAAAGGCGCTTTGATACAGAACGCCTTACCTGGTTTAACTAATCAGGAAAGAGAGATGTTGATAACTCAAATGTGTATTAAATGCTGGAAAAAGATGTTTGAGGATTAAGTAATGAAGAGCTGTAATAAATGCAATAAGTGGAGACTTGATTCTGCTATATGTGGATGTGAGAAATATCTTGTCTGGGAAAAAGAACTTTCATACTGGAAAGTTAGTATGCATGGATCTTCTTTTACAGAAATTGCTGAGTCTTTTGTTGAACAAATTGACGAAAGCGAAGCATGTCGAGACGAAGTTGAAGTTACTGTTAGAAGAGTAAGAGATAACTTAGTTAAAAATCTTACAGTTTGCAGTTTGACAGTTATAGCATATAATGCAGTGGAGCTTATAGATGATGGCAGTTAAACCTGAGATTTTTAAAACTTCTTATGAAGAAGGGCGTAGAGCCTATCTAAAAAAATTAAAAGAAACTAATAACCCATACAAGAAAAAAACAGACGCAGGAAGATTGGCAAGAGAAGAGTGGTATAAGGGGTGGTATGATGAGTGGCGTTATCAGAAGTATGGCCCGAATGACGAGGAGATAATGGATGTTGAGCAGTAAAGTATTACTTGTAGTAGCAAAGGCTTTAAAAGCATGAATAAAGAGACCCAAGAGTTTTACAAGAATACTCGTAACTATTTTCATAAAGCTATGGTAGATCTAAGAGAGTTAGATGAATCTATTAACTCTCTTAATGACATGGCCGATGCTGTCTATGCATTACGAGAAATAGATAATTACATAGAGAAGTTACGTAAAGAAATGAATAAGTACTCAGAGACTTATCAAACAGCAGCTTGTTTAATGTTAATCTCTCGTCATAGAAAGGCATTCAAGACTGAATATTGTAGTGCTAAGAAGGAGACAAGGATATCTACAGGAGTGCCTAGTAAGTCTACTAAGCCTAAAGAATATCAGGCTTTGTTAGAATACTTGGGAGTTCCACAAAAAGTTATTGATGATGGGCTTTTAGCTGTTCATTGGCCTAACTTCTCTACGTGGATAACAGAGAGACAGAAGAAAGGAGAACCACGACCACCTGGACTTGGAGAACAATCTCCTCACTTTGAATTAGGAGTAAGAACACGTAAAAGTATACTAGAAGAATCTGAAGTTGAATCTAATGAAGTGCCATTTTGAGTGATAAATTATATACTGTTAATGCTGTGATCAGACACTTTATTGAACTTACTCATAAAGAATAGGCTGATAGGAGTAAAACGCCGAACGTAAACTTGTAATCTGTTATTAACTCAAAGGAAAACTAAATGTCTGAACTTATCGAACCGTCAAAACGTCCCTCCTTCCTAGCACCTGTTGAAGAAGGTAAGAAAGTTGGAGCTGAGCTTCTCAGTGATTATCAACGCCCTACCTTTGCGAAAATTATTCAACCTCAAAGTGAAGATACTTTGAAGGAAACTTTTGGAGAAGGAAGTGTTGTAGCCTTCCCCGATGAGAAAAAACTATTTGAATTAGGTCAGGTTGTACATCTTGTTCCTGTTTATTTCTATCGTGAATTTTGTATTCATAACGCCTATGAATCAGATAGAGTAGAATTCATAAGAGAAAGAACTTATGACCCTGAGAGTGATCTTGCTCGAAAATGTCGTTCTCGTAACAAAGGAGATTGGTATATTGATGAGGAGGGATCAGCAGCTGAGCATCTTAACTTCATTGTTATCCTGTTAACTGAGAATCCTCTTAGTATTAAGCCCGTTGTTCTCTCGTTCTTCAAATCTGGATGGAAATTTGGAGCAAATCTTTGTTCTACTCTTGACTTGCTTGAAGGTAATCATATTTGTGAGTTCCGTCTTCAGGCAGAAGTTAAAAAGAAGAGATATAAGAATAACTCTTATTATGTATTGGACGTAACAACTCCTTCAGATAATAATCAGTATCTTGAGGATGAGAAGATTTTCAAGTTTGCTATGAGACAGTATGATTTGGCTGTTAAAGCTTATGAGTCAGGAGAGTTACAAGTTGATTATGAGGTAGAGAAGGAAGGAGAAGAGACTAGTGAATTCTCTTAAAGAATGGGTACTCTATGATGACGAACACATTCATCTTGAGTTTAACTACATTACCGGGGCTTTACGTTGTACTAGGTGTGGGGCTTCAGTAAGTAGTGATATTAATAAACGACTAGCTTTTGCAAAAGATCATATTGAGTGTAAAGGAAAAATATGATATGAGTGAACTGCGAATTAGATCAGTTACGTTGGCGTTAGAAAAAAAGGCAACGGAGAATCAAAAATGGTTGGCTCACCAAAATGCTCTTGACACTACTAAATCGCTCGACTCGGAGGGATATTTTGATTGCTTTTGGGCAACTCTTGAACTGATTTTAGACGCCCCCGAACAGTACAGTATGTAGCATTTACTTTAGATGAGTATTAGAGATGAAGTGAAAGAATTCGTCCTAGTCTTAATAGTATTGTTCTTTGCTATAACTGGTGCTGCTGTATGGCAAAGGTTTTTAGAAATGGCAGCGAGTGGAAAACCTTTCTGAAAGGAATTCGTGATGAAGCGTTTAGTACTTGGAGTACTAGCATTAACTATGGTACTGGTTTGTACTAAGGATGTTGATGCAATAGGCCGTAGGAGAGCTAGAAGAAGTAACTATTACTCTTATAACTACTCCAATTACAGCACAACTAACTATGGTTACTCTTTTGATGGAGAGAATCCGCAAGCAGTAGCGGAACAAAAGGTAGCTTTGTTAGCAAGACTTGGTTATGGCTTCCATTCTGGAGGCTATGTAGGAAATTTTGAAGGATGGGGAACGGGAGCTACAGCAGAAGCAGCACGATATGGTACTTGTAATGGTGCTAACTGTCAAACTGCAAGAGGATCTGCTGTTGCTTGGTCAGAAGCTGCGGGAACGTGGTTCGCAATTAACATTTGGTAACTTTTATGGAGAACTTCGATGAAAGTATTGATCTTTACTTGTGCTGCATTGGTTACAAGTGCAGGTTACAGTCAAGAGATTTTTGTACAAGCACCAGAGATCATTCCTGTACAGAAATCACAATCACAAGTGCAAAAGCCTGCTGCAGTACGGAAAACAGTACAGAATGCCAAAGCTAGTGATATTGAACTAGCACGTTGGCGTCCGTTACGTCGAATTGGACATGCTGTTTGGAGACCGTTCCGTCGTGCTCCTGCGGCACGTGGTTGCTAATTTTAATCGAAGCGAAGTAGAGTTAGGGAGAGGGTGCGAAAGCAAGTCGCTGGCAGGTGCTTGCTTCTCTCCCTAGCTCGTTTTAAATTTCTGTTTAACTAACACTAACCCCCTAACTTCCGAGGAGGTCATCCAATGGATGACGAAGACGACGACGATAGTCTCGATTCTTCGTTAATGCTGGTCGGTTGAGGTGGGTGGGTCAGGCTTAACAGTATAATGTAATACTGTAGCACTGACGGACCAGCAAGTATTTTTACCGGAACAGCCAGGATTCGTCTTGGCTGTTCTATTAACAATACTAGAAAGGAGAGATAATTGAAATTAAATTTAATGCCCGTTTTAGTAGATCAAGACTACAATATAATGTGGGTCTATTTAGTAACAGCTAACCCTTGTAGATGTTACACTTGTCTAAATAGAGCAATTAGAGCGGAGGAGAATTAAATGCTTAAGAACTACTTGCAAGTAACAGGTCGACCTCATAAAGGTTTAAAGGAGCCTGCTAAGTTCGGATTAACTGAAGAAAAAGTTATTGAAATGATTGTAAACGGAGAGTGGGATGCTTTCTTACGAAAATGGAGAAAGAGAGATAAGATAAGAAAAATTATTACTCTACGTAGTTTCATTTGTCCTAAGTGTTCCAGAACAGTTAAGAACCCAGACGAATGGACTGCTAACGGATCTCGGTGTTTACACTGTGCTCCTTTGTCTCGTGGGTCTATTGATTGTGATTTTTGTCATAGTCATCGTGCTATAGAGAAAATAGCAGATAGGAATATCTGTATCACTTGTATTAAAAAGCTACGGGGAATGACGGATGCAATTCAACGTGCTCGATGCTCTCAATGAGTATAATATCTCATTAGGAAAAGTCGAGGACAAAAAAGCAACTATTCATTGTCCTTATCATGATGATACAAATCCTAGCGGTGTTATATTTCTTGAAACAGGGGTATTTCATTGTAGGGTTTGCGACTTATCAACTAACATTTTTAGATTTCTACAACAAAAACTGGGACGAGATGTTTACCATGAAATAAATCTTAAATTCTCTGTATCTCTTGATAAAGTACTCAATCCGGAGACAATAGAGAATGCTCATGGTAAAATCTTTGATGCTAAGTTTTCAAATCTTGTTAAAGAACTCAAACGTCGGAGTATCTCAGAGGAACTAATTAGAAAATTCCGTCTTGGTATATTAAAAGATAGAGTATCTATTCCTGTACGTAACGAAACAGGTTTCTTTGTAAATATTCGATTATATAAACCTGGAGGAGATCCTAAAACTCTTAACTTTCCAAAACACGGAAAGCCTCCTAGATATTTTCCAATCGACCAATTACAGTATGATACTATTGTCTTGCATGGAGGAGAGTTAAAAGCTCTTTCTGTCTTAGAAGAACTTAACAGCAGAGAAATTGGTTCTGTCTGTGCTACACACGGAGAAGGAACTCTTCCTACTGAGTTAATTTCTAGATTAGAAGGTAAGACAGTTTTCATTTGCATGGATATAGATAAAGCAGGTCAAGCTGCTTCTATTAAACATGCTACCGCTATTTCTCAAGTAGCTTCTTGGGTAGGTGTCTTAGACTTACCTCTTGATATAGTAGACTATCCTCACGGAGATGTGAATGACTACTTGATAGACAATACTCCTACTGCTTTTGCAGACTTACTACAGGATGTACCGAAGTACGAGTATGTTCAAGATAGTCTCTACTTGAAGATAGAAAAACCTTCTATCATCTCTCTCAGTCTAGCAGTTCATGCAGATAATACTAGACGGAGAGTACAAATCAAATCGGTTGTATCTACTTTAGATGTTTCTCCTTATACTATACCTTCTATTGTGAAGGTTAAATGTGATAGGAGTGAGAAATTCTGTGACAAATGCCCTGTTTCAAATTTACTTCCTACTGACCAAGTAATGGATATCCCTCCTGAGTGTCCTGCTATTATCAAAATGATAGCAGGTACAGATGCTATGAAAAAAGAAGCATGTATGGAGGCTTTAGGGATACCTCCTATGTGTAAGAAGTGTAGTTTTGAAGATCAGAAAAACTTTAACATAGAAGAAGCTAAAGTTTCTGAAGAACTTGATCTGCAATCTACTGCTATTGAAAGGAGCATGCAGACAGCTTTCTGCATTGGTCCTGCTCTTGAGTTAAATGAGTGTTACGAGATGGTAGGACGAATGGTTGCTCATCCCAGGTCACAACAAGCAACTCTTTTAATATCTTCTTACACTCCTACTCAGGATGCTCTGTCAAAATTTGAATGTAAACATTTTGATGAGCTACAACTCTTTCAACCGAGAGAGTGGACAGAAGAGAGTTTAAAAGAGAAGCTAATAGACATCTACTCAGATTTTGAAGCGAATATAACAAGAATATTTTCTAGGCAAGACCTACATTTGACCTATGATCTTGCTTGGCATTCTCCTCTCTGGCTCAACTTCGACTCAAGACAAGCTAAAGGCTGGGTAGAAACTCTAGTAGTAGGAGATTCAGCTTGTGGTAAATCTACTGTAATCTTGTCAGATGACCAGCAGTCGGGACTTCTCACTCATTATAATGTAGGAGAGTATCTAGACTCTAAAGGAGCAACAAGATCAGGACTTTTAGGAGGTTCTGAGCAGATAGGCAAGAGATGGTTTGTTACTTGGGGAAAATTTCCTATTAATGACAGACGTTTAGTTATTCTAGAGGAGTTAAAAGGTGCATCAACAGAAGTCATCTCAAAACTTACAACAATGCGATCCTCTGGGTTTGCAGAGATCAATTCCATTGTTAAGAGAAAGACTCATGCACGAACACGTCTTATTGCGATTAGTAATCCCCGTTCTCAACGTAATATCTCTGGTTTTAATTACGGGATCGATGCTTTCGTTGAGCTTATTGGTGCTCTTGAGGATTTACGTCGTTTTGATATGTGTCTTCTCGTCGCGAAAGACGAGGTAGATATCTCTCAATTTGATTACCATCGTCCTGAGGTTGAACATAAGTATGTATCAAATCTTTGTAGAGAATTGATCTTATGGTCGTGGACATCTGACTATGCAAGATTTGAAGATGAGATCCACCTTCTTAAACACTCTCGTTTCTTATGTGATAAGTACTCAGATGAAATTCCCATTGTATCTCGTGCTTCTATGAGATATAAGTTAGCTAGATTATCTGCTGCTCTTGCCGCACGAACTTTCTCTATAGATACACCTAAAATAGTATTAGTTCGTAAGTGTCATGTAGAATTTATTACTCACTTCTTAGATAGACTCTACTCAAATAAAACTTTCGGATATCTTGAGTACTCAGAGAAACTTAGAACTTCTGAGGTAGTAGTAAGACCGGAGAAAGTAAAACAAAGACTTTACAGAATATCAGAGAGTGAGAGTTTTGTTGAGCATCTCTTGTTAACAGAAGAACTTGATGTCTTTTTTATTCAAGATACCTTAGGTTTACCTCCTGATGACGCTCGTGAGTTATTAGGTTTTCTCATTCGATCTCGTTGTCTTAAACGAGAAGGTCGTCAATACAGAAAGACAACTACTTTTACTCAAATGTTAAAGGAATTAACTATGGTAGAAAAAAAGAAACCCCCTTTTTCGGGTAGAAAGGATTTCGAGTGAGTACCCTTCTCGAAAAGACAGCAGCTTATTCTGCTCTCGATAAGATTACATTAAACAGGAGAATGGAGGATCTTATCTTTCTCCTGCGTAGGTTAAATAATTCTCTAGATAAAATAAAAGGATATAGAGATCCTGAGAAATTAGAAAGAGAAATTAGAAAACAAGAAAGGAGTCTTACCAGTTTTAGCCATGATACACTTCTTCTTAATATGATAGCACAGGGTCGATTTGGAGACTCAATGTTTTCTAAGAAAGCAAAAACTTATCTGTATAATCTAGAGAGAAGGATTAAATGACTAGAAAGAAAAGAGTAATGGAAAGAGTAACAGAAAGTGCTTTTGATACTTTCTTAGTTAGATTAGGAAAGTTACTTCAACAGAAGAGAGTAGACAGTGGAAGAACGCAAGATATGCTTGCTGTTGAATTAGAAGTAACAAGATCTACTGTAGGTAACTACGAGTGTGGAAGACGTAATATGACTTTAAAACAATTATTTGAATTATCTCAAGCAATTGGTAAAGTTCTTGTTGTTCGTCTTGAGTCTCCTGACTATCATACTCAAATAAATGAGGTACTTTATGGGGACAGGAAATAGGGAACCTAGAGAGACAGTGTGGAGTGCTGGTATTTTATCTTTAATATCTAAGAAAGCTAATGGAACTATACTCAGTGTACACGGACACGAGATGCAAGCTCCCGGCTGGCCAGATTCTTATATTTCTCATAAGTATTGGAAAGGATGGATAGAATTTAAGGGGAGTAAGACACGTCTCACAGATTTACAGAAGATGATTCTTTCAAAGTTAGGTGCTAACGGTGATCGTGTTTATATAGTTAGATACCCTAATTTGATTCAACATTATGAGGGAGTTCTTCTAACACGATTTACTACAGGTACTACGAATGATGGAATATCTATGTTGAAAGCTATCTGTGCCTATGAGAAAGAAGGGACTAGAAAATGACTTACGATACTGAGATTTATGTTAGTATAAATGGAAGAACTATTCTAGACTCTCATACGTTAAGAGATTTAGAAAATATGAGTTTAAAACTGAAAATAGAGAGGAGAAAATTAAAAGAATATATAAG
>Ga0310342_100000489_pt1 | contig 22124 bp, 21 predicted proteins | sample S15DNA20500_MG_FD_206155 | JGI IMG/M metagenome (GOLD analysis project Ga0310342, IMG submission 206155) | Marine microbial communities from station ALOHA, North Pacific Subtropical Gyre - S1503-DNA-20-500_MG | ecosystem: Environmental > Aquatic > Marine > Oceanic | place: Pacific Ocean: North...
GGCGACCGTGCTCGCCGAGAGCATCTACCTCCGGGGTCTGAAGAACGTCATTGGCGGAATGAACTCGATGATCCTCTCGCGTGGAATTCGAGTTGCCGTCGACAAGGCCCTCGAGAGCCTGGAGGAGCTGTCCACACCGGTCAGGTCCAAGGATCAGGTCGTTCATCTCGCGACCGTCGCGGCGAACCTGGATCGTCAAATTGGCGAGAGGATCGCTGATGCCTTCGAGTCGGTGGGTGAGGATGGGGTGATCACCATCGAGGAGGGCAAGGAGATCGAGACCCAGGTCGAGTCCGTAGAGGGAATGGAATTTGATCGAGGCTATCTCTCGCCTCACTTCGTGACCGATGGCGACAAGATGCTCTGCGAACTCGAGAAGCCCTTCATCCTCATCTTCGAGGAGAAGCTGACCAAGCTCACCGAGTTGTTGCCGATCATGGAGAAGGTGCTGGCGGCCAAGAGGCCGCTGCTGCTGGTGGCCGAGGACGTGGAGGCAGAGGTGCTCTCAGCCCTCGTGGTCAACAAGCTCAAGGGAGTGCTCCCCTGCGCCGCGGTTAAGGCGCCCGCCTATGGAGAGCGGCGCAAGGCCATGCTCCAGGACCTGGCGATTCTTACCGGCGCAAATGCGATCTTCAAGGACATGGGTGTCCAACTCGAGTCCCTTGAACTCGCTGATCTCGGCGAGGCCGGGAAGGTTCGGATCACCTCCGAGGATACTATCATCGTCGGCGGCGGCGGAGAGGCCGGTGCCGTGGAGGCGCGGGCGAACGAGATTCGCAGCGAGCTCGAGGATACGGAATCCGAGTACGACCAGGAAAAGCTCCAGGAGCGCCTGGCCAAGCTGGTGGGCGGAGTCTGTGTGATTCACGTGGGTGCCGCCACCGAGAGCGACATGAAAGAGCAGAAGTCCCGCTACGAGAGCGCGCTGAACGCGACCCGGGCGGGACAGGCCGAGGGGATTCTTCCCGGAGGCGGAGTCGGTCTTTTCAGGGCCGCGCAGGCTCTCGCCAACCTGGACCTCGATGGTCTCAGCATCGAGGAAAAAGCAGGCGTGGACGTCATCCAGGGGGCCCTCGAGGCGCCCATCCGCCAGCTCTGTCTCAACTCGGGCGTTGAGCCCGCCAAGGTCCTGCGGGCGATCCGGTCGGCGGAAAACACCAACCTGGGATGCGACCTGGCCTCCGATACGAAAGAGATTGTCGATATGTTCGAGGCTGGCGTGATCGATGCGACAAAGGTCGTGCGGACGGCCCTGAAGAACGCCGCGAGCGTTTCTACGCTTCTTCTCACAAGCGACACGATGATAGCCGAGATTCCCCACGAGGAGGATGAAGATGACCACCATCACCACCATCACGATGATGGTATGGGAATGGGCGGCATGGGCGGCATGGGCGGCATGGGTGGAATGGGCGGCATGGGCGGCATGGGTGGAATGGGCGGCATGGGCGGAATGGGAATGTAAGGTTTCCTGGAATTAAGGATTAAGAACAATGGCTAAACAGATTCTCTTTGACAGCGACGGCCGGCAGAAGCTGACCGCCGGAATGCAGATCCTGGCCAGGGCCGTGAGCTCGACTCTCGGACCTTCAGGAAAGAACGTGGTCATCGACAAGAGCTTTTCCGGGCCGGTCACGACCAAGGATGGGATCTCGGTCTCCAAGGAAATCGAGCTTCCCGATCCCTTTGAGAACATGGGAGCGAAGATCCTCAACGAGGTCGCTGCCAGGACGAACGACAATGTCGGCGATGGCACGACCACCGCAATCGTTCTTGCCAGCAGGATGATCGAGGAGGGGCGCAAGTTCGTTACCTCCGGTGTCCAGGCGCAGGCTCTTCGCCAGGGCATGGAGCTCGCGGCCGATGCCGTCGAGGAGGTGGTTCTCAAGCTGGCGAAGGAGGTGAAGGGCTACGACCAGATTCGCCACGTCGCCTATATCTCCAGCAACTCCGATGACCAGATCGCGGATCTTCTCGCCGAGGCGATGGAGAGCGTGACCAACGATGGCGTCATCACGATCGAAGAGAACAAGGGAGTTGAGACCTACATCGAGGTCGTCCAGGGCCTCCAGTTCGACAAGGGCTTCTGCTCCCCGTATTTCATCACCGATCCCGGAAACCTCAACACCGAGTACGAGGATGTCTGCGTCCTCTTTTACGAGAAGAAGATCACCGCGGTCCACGAGCTTGTCCCCTTGCTCGAGAAGGTCGTCCCGACCGGCAAGCCACTCGTGATCGTCGCTGAAAACGTCGAGGCCGAGGCGCTGGCGGCCCTGGTCATCAACAAGCTGCAGGGCGTCCTGCAGGTGGTGGCAGTCAAGTCTCCGGGTTTCGGCGACCGTCGCAAATCACTCATGGAGGACATGGCGATCCTGACCGGTGGCACCTTCATCTCCGAGGACCTCGGACTCGGGCTTGAACAGGTCGAGCTCGAGCACCTCGGTAGCGTCAAGAAGGTCACCATCGACAAGAGCAAGACCATCCTCATCGATGGCGCCGGGGAGAAGGATGCTATCGATGAGCGTCTCAACCAGATCAACATCCAGATGGAGCAGACCACCTCGACCTACGATAAGGAGAAGTTTACCGAGCGCAAGGCGAAGCTCGGCGGCGGTATCGCTGTTCTCTACATCGGCGGGCATACCGAGATCGAGATGAAGGAACGCAAGGCCCGGGCGACCGATGCCCTCCACTCCACCCGGGCGGCCGCCGAGAGCGGGGTGATCCCCGGGGGCGGCACCGTCTTCGTTCGTGCGATCAAGGCCCTCGACAAGGTCAAGGCGAAGGGAGACGCCGCCTTCGGCGTCAAGGTCGTGGCCGCGGCGCTCGAAGCTCCGCTTCGTACGATAGCGGAGAATGCCGGCTTCGATCCCGGCGATGTGCTGGTCGAGGTCAGCGAGCTCAAGGGCTCGAAGGGATTCAACGCTCTGACGGGGGAATACTCCGACCTGGTCAAGGATGGGGTCATCGATCCCACGGATGTCGCGCTCACCGCCTTGCATAACGCGGTAAGCATCGCCGGCCTCAACCTGACCACGGATGCCCTGATTACGGATGTGGATGACCACGATGAGCCGGTCACCAATGCCGTAACCTGAGAAGGGTGCGGACGGGTTCGCGCCGTGTTTACCGGTGGCGCGGGGGGTGTTACCCTGTGCGTACTGGCCGGAGAGTTCTATCGAGTCGCGCTGGTGGCCGGAGCCGGCGGTTATTGGTGAAATCTGATGGGGAGTAGCAACTCCACGATGTCCAAGCGGGACTACTACGAGGTCCTGGGTGTTTCCAGGGAGGCGTCAAGCTCCGAGGTCAAGAAGGCCTACAGGGAGAAGGCGCTTCAATACCATCCGGACAAGAATCCGGGAGACGCCGAGGCCGAGGCGGCCTTCAAGGAGGTCTCCGAAGCTTTCGAGATTCTCAGCGACGGAGAGAAGAGGCGGCTCTACGACGAACACGGGCACGAGGGATTGTCCGCGAGGGGGTTTGGCGGCGGCTTCACCGACATCGGCGACATCTTTTCACGCTTCGGAGATATTTTCGAGGGCTCGCTTTTCGAGGGGCTCTTTGGAGGAATGGGGGACTCCCGGGGCGCTGGTCCCCGTCGCGGCAGGGATCTGCGGATCGACCTGGAGATCGCCCTCGACGATGTGCTGAATGGGGCGCAGCGCGAGATCGAGATCAGGCGACACCGTGATTGCGGTACGTGTGATGGCAGTGGAGCGGAACCCGGAACGGAACCGCAGACCTGCGTTCAATGCCAGGGGATGGGTCGGGTTGAGTCCTCCACCGGTTTTTTTCGGGTGCAGAGACCCTGCCCGAGATGCCACGGGGTGGGCAACGTGATCACGACGCCCTGCGCGGAGTGCGACGGCGAGGGGCGCGTTGTCACCTCGGGCGATGTCGAGATCGATATACCGCCCGGGATTCACAGTGGAAACCAGCTGCGGATTCCCGGCCAGGGAGACTCCGGGGTCAAGGGCGGGCCGGCGGGAGATCTTTATTGCCGGATAGCTGTACGCAGGCATGAGCTCTTCGAACGCCTGGACAATGATGTCCTGCTGGAGGTGCCGGTGACCTTCTGCGATGCCGCGCTCGGAGCGGAGCTGGACGTACCCACGCTCGATGGAGAGGAAAAGCTGAGTATCAAGCCCGGCACCCAGAGCTCGGAGGTGCTGCGGATCAGGCGCAAGGGGCTGCCGGATCTCGAGGGCCGTGGTCGGGGCGACCAGCTGGTGCGGGTAATCGTGGAGACCCCCCGCAAGCTTTCCGCGGAGGCCAGGAAGCTCTTTGAGGAGCTTCGCGGCTTTGATTCAGATAACGGGCATCCCGCTCGACAGGGTTTTCTGGACAGAATCAGGGACTACCTCACGGGTGGGTCCGGTGAAGATGAGAAATCATAAAGAACGGTAACCGACATGAACGAAAGCGATACTGATACTGGCCTCGAGGAAAGCGGTCAGCCGGAAGAGGAAGCCCTGGGCGAGTCAGCTCCGGAAAAAGACGTCGAGCTCGCCGCCGGAGGCGCTGGGGAGGAAGTTCCCTGGACTCCGCCGAGCGAAGAGGAGCATCGCGCGCTCCTTGAGATCAAGGAGAAGGCAGACTCCCTCGTCGAGGAGCTGTTGAGAGCCAAGGCTGATTTCGAGAACTTCAAGAAACAAAAAACCCGGCAGGCGGCACAGGACAGGGACGTAGCGGTTCGCGGGTTCATCGAAGGCCTCCTGCCCGTGATCGACAATTTTGAGCGGGCGATCGAGAGCGCCGATGAGCAGGAAGACGGAGCCGGGGGGGTGCTCGAGGGCGTGGGGCTGACCCACCAGATGATCATCAAGCTGCTCGTTGACCATGATGTGTCTGTGGTTGAAGCCGAGGGCCGGCAGTTCGATCCCGATTTCCACGAGGCAGTCCTCGAGGAGGAGGTCGCCGAGGGTTCGACAGGGGATATTCTCGAGGTGTTCGAGAAAGGCTATCTGCATGGAGATATTCTCATCAGGCCCAGCCGCGTCAAGGTTGCCAAGCGCGTTGATGGGGGGCGGGAGGAGACCGGCGCGGACGATGGAGAGAGCTGAAGGTTTTTAGCGGACCCATCCTATGCCGACCTACGAATACAGATGCCAGGAGTGCGGGGACACCTTCGAGTTCCTGCAGAGCTTCTCCGACTCGCCCAAGCGGAAATGCCCGGCCTGTGGCAGGCACCGCCTGAAGAAGCTGATCTCAGGCGGCGCGGGCCTGATCTTCAAGGGCTCCGGATTCTATATCACCGATTATCGAAGCGCGGATTACGACAAGGCCGCCAAGGCCGACAAGGAGAGCGGCAAGTCCAAGGCCGACAAGGAGAGCGGCAAGTCCAAGGGTGGCGATTCCGCCAGTGACTCCTCTAAAAAGAGCGAGGACTCCAAGTCGGCTCCAAAGAAAGGCTCCGGAGACGATTGAAGATGCCGGCGAGTCCCCGATGTCCCGCATGCGGCCGTGGCCTCGATGGAGAGGTCGAGACCAGGCCCTTCTGTTCTCCCCGCTGTCGAGACGTGGATCTCGGCAACTGGTTCCTGGAGCGCTACCGCGTCTCCAGGGTGTTGAATCCCGAGGAGAATCTGGAAGAACTCCATGCGGCCCTCGAGTCCGATGAGGAAGAGGGCCTGGCGGGCTGAGCCCCGCGGGGTCGGCCACCGGAAGAAAAAAAGGCGCGCCGATCGCCAGTGACGGTCAGCGCGCCTTCTTCAGCTCAACCGCGGAGTCGAAACTCAGCGTCCGAGGCCAATGGGAAGCCCGGAGTCCTCATCCATTTTGTTTTCGAGGTCCGGATCGTCAACTTCCCAGGGTAACACGGCGGAATCGGTGTGAAGAACATTCAGGATTAATTCGTGGCCGCTGTGTTCTTCGGAGTACTCGTCGTAGTACTTGTCGCAGCCCAGCACCTTGGCCTTGCCTACGGCCCTGCGTTTTACGATGCACCAGGCGTAATCATTCGTATCCTCATCGAGCTGGAACTTGCCGTCTTCATCCTCTTCGGCGAGGCTTCCGCCGCCGGCGGGGCATTTGAAGAGCTTCGTCTCGAGGTTTTTTCCATGGCGCGACTTCAGGAGGATGTTCAGGGAATCGTGCGCCAGGGGTGGGTCCCCGCTCTTGTCCCTGGGGAACTCGTACTTAGTGTCAGAGTAGGCGGCCGCGGCCGGGTAGATCTGTTTCAGGTTGTTGAGGCATTGAACTTCCCAGGCCTTGCCTCGTCCTTGCAGGAGGACGGGTACGACGAGCCCGGCGATAATAGCTATGATAGAAATAACAACCAACAACTCTACCAGCGTAAAACCGTTCCGCCGATGGAGACCTTCATTCATAAGCGATGCTCCTTTCCTTTTTCTCCTTTTCGGGTCCAATAGCCGACTCAGCTGCCAAACCCAAGTACCCTACTAAAGTACACTTTACAGGGCTTTGTACAGGCTGCAAGCTTTTTGAAAGCATCGTTTGCGCTCGGGGTTCACCGACCCTGACAAGGCACTGACGGAACCTTGACACCGGGCTTCAGGCCCGGTCATGGAGAGGCTGTCGCGGGAGCCCGCCCTCAGCGGCCGAGGCCGATGGGGAGTCCGGTGTCCATATCCATTTTTTCTTGGACAGCCGGATCATCGATGTCCCAGGTCTCCACGGAACCGTCGGTGAAGAGGACATGGATGATACCTTCGTGGCCGCTGTGTTCTTCGGAGTACTCGTCGTAGTACTTGTCGGAGGCCAGCGGCATCGGCTTGCCGGCGAGAGGTGGCCTGCTGCGCACAACGGCCCAGGCGTAATCATTCGTATCCTCATCGAGTTGGAACCTGCCGTCTTCATCCTCTTCGGCGAGGCTTCCGCCGCCGGCGGGGCATTTGAAGAGCTTCGGCTCGAGGTGTTTTCCCTGCTCAGATCTCAGCAGAATATTCAGCGAGTCATGAGCTGTAGGATCGTCCACATTATCTTTGGGGAACGCGTACTTACGGTTAGCGTAGGCGGCCGCGGCCGGGTAGATCTGTTTCAGGTTGTTGGTGCATTGAATTTTCCACGCTTCGCCTCGTCCTTGCAGGAGGGCGGGTACGACCAGGGCGGCGGCGAGGGCGACGAGAATCGTGATACAGACGAACGCTATAAGGCATCCGATGAGTATTTTGACTCCCGCGGATGTGGGAGGAGCTTTGTAGGGCTCGGAATCATCGATCTCCTCGTCGTCCAGATCGTCCTCGAGCGCTTCGTCGTCTTCGTAATCATCAATCACAGGCGTCACATCCTTTCTTTTTCATTTCAGGAACTCGGCGCCAACCCTGATCACAGGCTCGTGTTTGACGCACGGATCCAATTCAGAGAATCTATTTAAGCAGGAAAGTTTTTAAAGTCATCGTTTTGTCCGAGGTTCATCGACCCTGACAAGGCACTGACGGAACCTTGACATATATGTTCCGGCGCTGCTGTCGGGCTTGTGGGGAGGCTTCGCAAATCGGCGAAAGAGGGCTGAACAGCGTCCGATAACCTGAAAACTCGACCCGGAGCCGTGGCGGGTCAGCTCCCGCTTCGCAGCCTAACATCAAGCCCGGGTGACCATCCGCACAATCGTCTCAAAACCGTTGCAATAAGCCTCCTGGGACGGTTTTCCCGTCGGTGGAGGCTCGTCTCATCCCGCGGTGGAATCTTGGAGGGGATCGACATGAAAAGATGACGGATCACGTGGTTTTGTGTGATAATTATAGGCCGGGCTGGTTTCTCGACGATTGAGCGGGAGCCACCGGTATTTTCGAACCGCTGGTTCGGATGTCCGGAGAGTTGGTAAGACCGGGAATCAGTAAGAAATGCAATGAGCCCTGGAGCGCTCTTCCGGCTGTCGCCGGCAGGAGGGTTTTCCTTGGGCCGCTGTTTAAAGAAAGGCAATGGTAGAACACATGCTCCAGGTCGCCGAGAGAAGGTTGAGTATTGAAAGGATCCTGCTGCTGGGTATCGGTCTTTTCCTTACGGCCTGTCCTTTTGCTTTTACGCAGGAGGAGGACGAGGTTGCCGATTTCAAGGAGGATAAGTGGACCCTCGAGATGCAGCCCCTGAAGATCAGGATGGTCACTCCGCGCATCGGCCTGGGCAAGGGCAAGACCTATTGGTACATGGTCTACTCGCTCGAGAACAAAACCGGGGCGGACCGTAATTTCTATCTCTCCATCAGCGGCAAGAGTGACAGGAAGAAGACCTACGCGGACCTCTTCCTTCCCTCCGTCGAGAAGGCGATCGAGAGGCAGGAGGACAGGCCCCTGTGGGGAAAAGCCGACAAGTTCAAGGTGCTCAAGGACAAGTCAGCTGGTGAACGGAAGTTTTCCTATACCAGGATCAAGGATGGCGAGAAGAGGCTCTGCGTGGCGGTATTCAACCGCTTCGATCCCAACGCCAAGAACATCACCATCCGGGTGACTGGACTGTCCAATGACATTGAAGTAATCAGCGACCTCGGTGGCCGCACCCTCCTGAAGGAGAGGATTCGCCTGCTCCACTTGTCGCGTCCGGGTGATGAATACGAGATCACCAACGACAGCTTCAAGAATCTTCGCACGGAATGGGTGAAGGAGACCACGGAGGTCAAATTCAAGGACGAGTGATCACGGTTTTAAATGAACGATCATGAGTCTTTTTTCAACTCCCTCTCTGAGGAGGAGCATCATTTGCTCGCTCTCAAGGATCTTCTCTACGAGGGATCCTGGGATGAAATTGAGATCGATTTAAAAGCCCGTAAGGACAACAAGCCCTACGTGGTTAAGCTTGACAGCCGAATAGATGAGGACCTGCTTCGTATCGAGAGACTGAGAGCTTACGAGGATGAGAAGGGGATCGACCTGGGTCAGTACCTGCCTCACAACCAGTCAGCACAGAGTTGAGGAGTCTTTCAGCGAGCCGGTTTAAGTATGGAGGAGGCCGCCCGGAAATCGGGTCGCCAGCTAAGGAGAAAGAATGAAGTTTTCCAGTCTGAAACAGAAGCTCGGTCTGGCCCTTGTCGCGGCGTGGGTCACCTGTTCAATCGCCGGTTGTGGCGCCGTCGAGTCGACCCGTGACTTTTTCAGCGGAAGCGGCAAGACCGCGGTCGCGCCGGCCTCCGTGGCCAGCTCCGCCGGTCCCGCTCTCGCCGCCCCGGTGGCCGCCAATTCAAGAATCCCTGAGAGCGTTCTCAAGGGCAAGGGGCTCGAAGAGGTCTGGTACCTCGGAGAGGTCGTTTCGGGCGAGGAGAGGATCGACCTCCAGAGAGCCTACCTCCTGGATGAAGATCTCTTCTGCGTTACCGGGCCCAATAGCTCGCGGCAGAGACACCTGATCCGCTTCAGCAGGCAGTCGGGCCATGCGGTCTGGTACGAGGATATCGAGGGCACCCTGGTGTACCCTCCGTCCACCTATCACTATCCCGCCTCGGTTCTTCGCGACCCGGAGCTCTATTACACCCAGTTGGACAAGGTGATCTGTCTCGATCTCGATACCGGCCGCAAGCGGTGGGAGAGGGAGCTGAGCTTCCCGATCTCCACCAGGGTGGTCGCCAACGAGAGCCATATCTTCCTCGGCTCCGACCTCAAGCGCGCCTATGCGGTTCCCAAGAACCTGAATGTCGAGCAGTGGACCTACCTGACGAAGGGCCGGATCGAGGCAAGCCCCCTGCTGGCGGGTGACAAGGTCGTCTTCGCCTCGCACGATGGCTCCGTCACCGGCCTGATCCCCACCGATGGATGGGACAAGGTTCGCTCCTGGAAGTTCAAGACGGGCGACAGGGTCCGTTCTGACCTGGCCTTTTACGAACGCGGTATCTTCGTCGGCTCGGCTGACTACAAGCTCTACTGCCTCCGGCTCGACGGTACGGTCCGCTGGAGCTTCGTCACCGAGGCGGAGGTCAATGAACCCCCGGCTATCTACAGCACCGCCGGCGGCTCCTACGCCTTCGCAATCTCGGATGAAAACACTCTCAAGGGCCTGCCCCGCACCCTCTTCGCCATTCCCCTGCCCAAGGGGGACGACGTCGCCGCGGTCTTCGACTCCTGGAAGATGGAAAATGTTAAGAAGGTGGTTTCCATTGGCCAGCAGAATGTCTATGTTCTCCTCGAGCCCGGCGCCTCCGGCGAGAAGACCCTGGTCGCGGTGGACGTTGCCACGGGCAAGGAGGCCTTCCGCCTCGATGTCGCCGGCTTCAATTTCATTCCAAACAATTCGGCGGATTTTGGCCGCAACAATACGGAGCGTGGTCGCATCTATCTCATCAGCAGAACCGGCGCTATCCAGGTGCTCGGGGAAAAGAGCCTGTAATCAGTCCGGGGGGCTCCAGGCGCTGGCTGGTTGAGAGCCTTGCTGACTCGATACCGGCATGAGAGGGAATACTGATGTGGATTACCCGGGGCGCTTCGCCCGGGATTGCGGGGAGGGAGAATTCCTCGCTGGGGCCGAGCGGGTCCTCGTAGCCTGCTCGGGCGGGGCCGATTCGACAGCCCTCGCATTGCTCCTGGCCGGCCACCTCGACGCCCTCGGGGATGCTTCGCCCAGGCTCTACATCGGCCATGTCAACCACGCCCTGCGGGGCTCCGCCTCGGACCGGGACGAGAGCTTTACCCGTGAGCTTGCCCGGGAGCTGGGCGCGAAGTTTCTCAGCTCTCGTCTCCCGGCCACCCCGGATGCGGAGTCGCTGAGCGAGGGCAGGGCCCGGGAGCTTCGCTACGAGGTCTTCGGGCGGTGGGCCGCCGAGCACCGGCTCGATCGTATCGCCACCGCCCACCATCGGGATGACCAGCAGGAGACCCTGCTGCTGCGCCTGTGCCGCGGCACGGGGATCGCCGGGCTGGCCGGGATCCCTGCCAGCCGGCCCCTCGATGGTGAGGAAGCTTCCCCCAGGCTGGTGCGGCCGCTGCTGGGCTGGTCCAGGGCGGAGCTCCTTGACTATCTCGAGTCCCGCGGGCGGTCCTTTCGAACCGACCGGAGCAACGACAGCCTGGAGATCCCGCGTAACCGGGTTCGTCACGAGGTATTGCCCCTCCTGGAGGAACATGTGCATCCCGGCGTGCGCTCATCGCTCAGCCATCTCGCTGGACAGGCCGCGGAGCTCCAGGGCGACCTCGAGGCCCTGGGCCGGCGGGCGTTGGCCGCCTCGCGTCTCGTGGATTCAACTGCGGGCGAGATCTCCCTTTCTCTCGAGGCGCTCCTGTGCTGGCCGCCCAGCGTTCGTCGCGAGGTCTATGCCGCGGTCGCCAGGGAGCTCAGGCCCGGCGCCGGGGGTTTCTTTACCCGCCGGGAGCTGGAGTCCGTAGAGGATGTCCTCGATCCCGGGGATGCCATCGCCCGCGCCGACCTCGGAGGCGGCCTGCGGGTCGGCAGGGTCCGGGATCGGCTCGAGTTCGGCCTGGGAGACGCCGCCGGAGACCCGCGCGAAGAGGTCCCCCGCCAGGAGGTTCTTCTCCAGGTCGATGGCGAATCCGCGGTATGGGGGGGCTGGTCTCTCTCCGCCCGACGGGATCCCTGGAGGGGGCCCGGCGGCGACTCGTTCGAGGAATGGATCGACGAGACATCGCTTGGTGAGGGTCTCCTGGTGAGGGGCCGCCTTCCCGGTGACCGGGTCTGGCCCCTGGGAGCTCCCGGGAGCAAGAAGCTGAAAGAATTCATGCGTGAGAGCGGTGTGCCTTCGGGGGGCAGGGATGGCGTACCCCTCGTCGTCAGCGGAGACAGGATCGTCTGGGTGGTCGGCCAGCGTCTCTGCCAGCCCTTCAGCGTTCCTGCCGGCGGCGCTCCGGCTGTCCGGCTGCGGGCCTGTCGGCTGGAGGAGGCATCCTGAAAACCCCCCGGGAGAGCCTCGCGGGGTAGCGGTATCCTGTTTTCGGCGGGCGGGAAGGCTTGACTTGCCACCACACGCCGAATGAAAATACCGCCATGCCAACCGAGAGCGAGAGCTACCAGAATCCCCTCGTCAAGCGCTACGCCAGCGCCGGGATGCTTCGTATCTTTTCAGACGACAATCGCTACCGGACCTGGAGGCGCCTCTGGCTGGCGCTGGCGGAGTCCGAGGCCGAGCTGGGGCTCGGCATCGAGGAGAGCCAACTCGATGAGCTGCGAGCCCATCTCGACGATATAGATTACGACCGCGTAGCGGAGCACGAGAGCGAGCTGCGCCACGATGTCATGGCGCACATCAAGACCCTCGGCGAGGCCTGCCCCTCGGCGGCCGGTATCATCCACCTCGGTGCCACAAGCTGCTACGTGACCGACAACGCCGACTGTATTCTCAATCGCCAGGCCCTGGAGCTGGTGCGCTCCCGCCTCGCCCGCCTGCTGGCGGCGCTGGAGGGCTTCGCGCTGGAGCATAAGGCGCTCCCGACGCTGGCCTATACGCATTTTCAGCCCGCCCAGCTGACCTCGGTCGGCAAGCGGGCGGCGCTCTGGGCGCAGGATCTTCTCCTCGATCTCAAGGAGGTCCAGTACCGCCTCGACGGGCTGCGGTTTCGCGGCGTGAAGGGGACCACGGGCACCCAGGCAAGCTTCCTGCGCCTCTTTGATGGGGATACGGAGAAGGTGGAAGCGCTTGATGAGATGGTGACCGCCAAGATGGGCTTCGAGGCGAGGTTCCGGGTCACCGGGCAGACCTATACCCGCAAGCAGGATGAAGGCACCCTGCACGCCCTGTCGGGGCTGGCGCAGTCGGCTCATAAGATCTCCAACGATATCAGGCTGCTGCAGCGCCTGGGCGAGCTGGAGGAGCCCTTCGAAAACAAGCAGGTAGGCTCATCGGCGATGCCCTACAAGCGCAATCCCATGCGCATGGAGCGGGTCTCCTCGCTGGCGAAGTTCGTGATCTGCGAGGCGCAGAACGGCGCCTGGGTGCACTCGACGCAGTGGTTTGAGCGGACCCTCGATGATTCGGCCAACCGCAGGCTCTCGATCCCCCAGGGCTTCCTCGGGATCGATGCGATCCTGATTCTCATGGTCAACGTGGTGGAGGGCCTGGTGATCTATCCCGATGTCATTCGCCGGACCCTCAAGCAGGAATTCGATCTGATGGTGAGCGAGAATCTCATGATGCTCGCCGTCAAGGCAGGTGGCGATCGCCAGCAATTGCACGAGAGCATCCGTGATCACGCCATGGAGGTGGTCGCAGCTCGTCGCGCCGGCGACGATGAGGCCGATCTTCTCGTCCGGCTGGCTGAAGACCCTCTCTTCGAGAGCGTCCGCGACAGCATCTCCGAGGTCTCCGATCCGGCGGACTACATCGGCTGCTCGGCGGCGCAGGTCGAGCGCTTCTTCGCCGAGGAGGTTCGTCCCGCCCTCGAACTCTGTGCCCCGGGGGGGGGCGAGGCGGATGCGGCGTCCTGGGACGTTCGGGTTTGAGCTCCCCGGCGGTCGAAGGCTTCGTGATCCACAAATCGAGCCGTAATGTCAGGGTCCGTACCGGCTCGGAGGTCCTGCTGTGCACGCTGCGCGGCCGCTTCCGGGATGAGAAGACGGGGAGGTCACCCGTGGTGGTGGGGGACAGGGTGCTGGTCGAGTCCTGCGGCGAGGGCGAGGCCGTCCTCGAGGAGATCCTGCCGAGGAAGACCGAGATCCGCCGGGCCAGGGCCCCCAGGGGCCGGGGCGGCCGCGCCAGGGCGGGCAAGGCGCCCGCCGACGAGCTGGTGGTGGCCTCCAACGTGGACCAGGTGCTCATCGTGATGGCCTCCTGCGCGCCGCCGCCGCGCTGGGCTCTCATCGACAGGGTCCTGATCTCCACCGCCTGGGAGAAGGTCGAGGGAGCGATCTGCATCAACAAATGGGACCAGGTTCGGGATGAAGACGAGGTGCGCTCCGATGTGGAGGAGAGCCTCGGGGTCTACGAAGAGCTCGGCTATAGCTGCTTTCGCCTGAGCGCCCTGGAGCGCTTCGGCATCGAGGGGCTCTCAGCCTGGCTGGCGAATAAGGTGACTGTATTCTCCGGGCATTCAGGGGTCGGCAAATCGACCCTGATCAACGCGCTCTGTCCAGACCTCGATATTCACACCTCCCATATCAACCGGGTGACCGGCAAGGGGCGTCATACCACCACGGCGGTCACTCTCTACGAGCTTCCCGGCGGCGGCTGCCTGGTGGACACGCCGGGCTACAGGGAGTACGGGCTGGCGAATATCGACAGCGCCCAGATCAGCCGCTACTACCAGGAGTTCTCCGAACATCTCTCCCGCTGCAGGTTCGGCAATTGCCTGCATGTTGATGAGCCCGATTGCAAGGTGCTCGAGGCGGTCGAGCGGGGTGAAATTTCTGATTTGCGCTACCGGAATTACCTGCAGATACTGTCAGCGCGGTAGTCCTCCGGCTATGTAACATCATTTGCCGGTTGCAGTTACCGTGGTATCCTTGATTTGAGGCAGTTTCAGGAGGAGTTTTCCGCAAGATTCAGGCCGATGGTTGCGTCTTAAGGGATATGGCGGCGGCTGTTAGTCGCGGTCGTATGTGTGTTTAGTGAAAATGCTTGCTGAAGACAGGGAATACGTAGAGAGGGTGCTTGCCGGTGAGCCGGAGGTATTCGAGCAGCTGGTTCGAAAATACAACCGGCTTGGAGGCGCGATAGCCTACGGTGTTCTGTCAGATTTCCATCTTGCCGAAGACGTGGTCCAGGATGCTTTCATCCGGGCCTTCGAGGCTCTCGACAGCCTCAAGGAACCCGATCGCTTCCGGGCCTGGTTCGCGGGAATCGTAAAGAGACGTTCGATCGATGTACTACGCCAGAGAAAAAATCCCAGGATACGGGCCGCCAGCCTCGAGGCCGGAGGCGCCGATGCGGAAGAGGGCGGCAGCCTGGGCTCGACAGTCTCCAGTGACTCGAGGAGGCCGGGGCAGTCTCCCGATGATTCCCAGCTTGATGCCGCCGTTCATGCCGAGCGTCGCCGCCAGGTGCTCGAGTGCATCTCCGGACTCGATGAGAATGACAGGATCATCGTCTCGCTCAAGCACATGGAGGGACTCTCCTACAGGGAAATCGCCGAGCTCATGGAGACCTCCGTGTCCGCCGTCGAGTCCCGCCTGTTCAGGGCCCGCAGGGTCCTGCGTAAGAAACTTGCCGCTGTGTTGAAATTGGATTCGCCGGAATCATGAAAAACCCGGACTGTAACTGTAGCTCTGAAGTCATCTGGCGCTATATCGATCGCGAGCTCTCCGCCCGCGATATGGCCGGGGTCAGTGAGCAGATCAGGAGCTGCGATACCTGCCGGGGCATGTACGAGGAGCAGGCCCTCCTGGCGAGGTCGCTAAGCTCCGGGTTTGTCGACTCTCCCTTCGGCGAGAGTTTCGTGGCTCGCTCACGGGAGCGCTTCACCGCCGCCGGACTTGCCGGCTCGCGGGAGCGGGGCATCCGGACGATGGGCGGCGGCGCGAAGCTCTTCTTCGGCTACAGGGGCTTCGCCGTGTTGCGCTCGAAGAGGTTCCTGGGAATCGCCGCCATGCTGCTGTTGGTGCCGGCGATTCTCGCCATAGGTTTCCTGGTCAGCTCGCGCCGTGAGCAATCCCTCGGCGGGCTCAGGGTGACAGGGCAGGATGAGGTCGCCGTGCGTATCGTCGGCTCCTCCAGCGAGGCCATCTTCATCCAGCCCCAGCCCGGCGGCTCGGGGTTCCAGGCCGGCAGGATCTACGATGTCCCTCCCGGAACGACCTTGGCGCTCTCCCTGGGCGGTTTTGGGCAGCGTGAACCGGACGCCCGGCTCAAGCTCAAGGGCCCTGCCAGGTTCTCGACCGCGTCAGATTGTACCGTGCACAATTTCCACGGCAACCTGATCAGCGGCGAGCTGTGGGCCCGTGTAGCCCTTCGGGGCGAGGGTGAGAGCTTTCGTCTGTCCTCCGGCGGACTGCACCAGGCGCGCGTCATCGGCACCGTTTTCGTTTTTTCCGCAAGGGACGGTGTTACCAGCCTCACCGTCGAGGAGGGATTGGTCGGCTTCGGCATCCTGGGTGAGAATGGAGAATACCGGGAGAGCAGCAAGGTAGGTCCGGAGGCCGGGACGGTCAGTCTCACCTCCGCCGGCATCGTCGCCGACGAGCCTTCCGTTTCGACGACTCCCCCGTCCCCGGCGGTGGAGCCCACCGGCGATTCTTCCGCTGCCGTGAAGCCGGCCTCTCCCGCGGCCGAAGCTTCTTCCCCGGGCGGAGGCAAGCCCACCGCCGACGCCGCCACGCCGGACAGCCTGCGTGATCAACTCGACCGCCCGGCCAACCCTCGGGGAAATTAATCGGCGCCGGCCGGCGAGAGATCGCACCCTGTTCTAGAAGCCGCCTGCCTTGAGCACCAGGGCCAGGAGGGTGTAGGCGGCAAGGAGGCCCGAGAGGGCGAGGGTGATCCAGAGGATCAGGCGGATGGATCTGCGGGTTCTCCGCAGGAGGGCGATCTCGGGCGCGGCCTGCAGTTTTTCGAGGATGCCGTTGAGGCGTTCTTCGCCGATGGACTCGACCCCGTTTTCGAGATCCCGGTAGTTCTTCCGCAGCAGGCCGTCGAGCTCGGCGATGATCTTCACGTCCTCTTCGCTGAGGTGGCATTCCTCGAGGTGGAGGATAAAGTCTTTCTCGAGCACCGAGCTGGCGGCGGAGCTTTCCGGGCGGGGGCCGCCGTTATGGAAGTCGCTCTGGTTGTTGTCGCTCATTGGATGCTCCCGGTTTTTCTCTCTCTCGATGGGTTTCCTTTGGCGCCGGAAACCGGGGTCTTTCGCAGGAGGGTCCTCAGCTTGTCGAGGGCGCGAAAGAGCCGATTTCGAATCGTTCCATCAGGCTCGGCGAGATTCATCGAGATCTCCTTATTGGAGAGGCCCTTGAGGTAGCGGAGGATCAGGACGGTCTGGTAGCGCTCTGGAAGTTTCGTGATGGCTGCCATGACTTTTTCCATTTCGTCTTCTGTCTCTACCAGCGTTTCGGCATCGGTCTGTGAGCGGCTGGTGGCGGGGCGACTCTCGATGAAATCAGGACCGAGGCTGTCGAGCGAGGTTGTCTTGTGGTGTTTTCTGAGCTGGTCGGTTGCAAGGTTCTGGGTGATTCGAAGTAGCCATCCTGCGAAGGCCTTGGGGTTCGTGAGTTTTCCGAGCGAGCGGAAGGCGCGCAGAAATACCTCCTGGGCCAGGCTGTCGCTGTCGGATCCGGTTGGAAGGCGAGTCTTGAGCGTTACCACCACGACCTTCCAGTAACGTTCGACCAGGAGCTTATAGGCGTCCTGCCTGCTTTCCGATTCGCCCTCTAACAGGATCGCGGAAATCAGGGCCGAATCACTCTCGCGGACATCGGTTTCAGCCTCACGGCCGTCGCCATCTCCGCCTGTTCCGCCAGTTTTCCTTTCGCCGGTATTTTCCACTTATCCAGTTTCTCACTCTAAAAGACGCATGTGCGAGGCTTCCCGTTGCCCCTGGCGTGGTAAAAGCCGATAAATGAATTATAAATACTTAATATTTAATATGTTATGTCTTTTGGTGCGTTTGACGGATAGCCGATAGAGGAGTATCCTTCTACAGGAGTGTAGAGAGCCTCGTTTGGGGCTGTTTTCGGTTGATCATCAAGCGAGTGAAGAGCACGGCAGAGGAGCCTGTCATGGATCGTTCGTCTGGACTGGTAGTCACAGAAAGCGAGCAGGTTGGGCAGAATACCCTGGTCACGGAGAGCGAGCAGACCAGGGAGAATACCCCGGTTACGGAGAGCGAGCGGACCAGGGAGAGTATTCCCCGTGCCGCCCTTGCCCGGGTGAAGCGTCTGCATCTTCGCCTTGGGATCTGGCTGCCGGTGGGGGGCGCCGGGGTTCTCGCCCTGGGCCTGACGATTCTCTACAGCTCCCTGGCCACCGCTGAGCGCGGTTCCGAAGAGTATTTTCCAGGAGTCCAGGCGGGAAACCCTGCCGGCTCCGCGACGGTAGAGGTTCACGATTCGGCTGAGGGCCTCCGCGGCTCCCTGCGGGAGGCCCTGCGCCGCGGGCTGCGGGCCGGGCCCGGTGAGAAGGGAGAGCGCTGATATGTCATCCGTGTCCAGGCTTCGCTGTCTTCTTCCGATCGTCCTGTGCGGTATCTACTGCCTGTTCTCCCCGGCGATCGCCGGTACGGTCCACCTCAAGAATGGCCGGGTGATTCGTGGTCCCGTGGTGGCGCGCGATGACGACGGCGTCGTCATCGCGCTCGAGGGCGGCAAGATGCGCATCTACAAACGCTTTATCGCGGCGGTCGTCTACGACGATAGCGACATCGCTATAAAAGAAAAACCGGCTGCCCGGCGTGACAAGCCCGCCGTGGCTTCCACGGCCAGCCCCGAGTCCGCTATTGCCGGCCTGCCCGAGGACCCCCGGGAGCTGCTCGAGCGTCTGCGGCAGGAGGCGGCCGTTTCCGTCCCGCCGGTCCGACCGTCGATCGCGGTATCCGCCGGGCCCGTGCCCGGGCTGAAATCCGTTTCCGCCGAGGTTGAAAACGAAGCCGCGGGAAACTCCCGCAAGGTTCGCGAGCCGGCGCCCGTCACCGCCGAGCTGGCCGCGACGATCGAGGGGCCCGCCGCGGGCTCAACGCTGCGGCCGCCGTCGGGCTGGAAGCTCGACAGGATCCCCGGGCTGGTGCGATTTGTCGAGCCCAGCCGGCGGCCATTTCCCGCCAGCATCGAATGGCTGCAGCTTGATGGTTCGATGCCCGTCACGGCCGATTGTCTTCAGGTCCTGCGCCAGGAGCATCGCTCCATGCTCAATGCCTGCGAGACCCTTGACGAGAGATTCAGCCTTAAATCCGCCGGCCAGGAGGTCTTCGAAATTACTTCGCGGGGGCGCTTCGAAGGCCGGCAGGTGGTGGTCTACCAGCGGCTCATTAATTCAGACGGTAATGCCTGGCTGTTGTCCGCGTTCAGGGATTCGAGGGATCCCGACGTCGGGCGTCTCCTGGCTCAGAGCATTGAGAGCCTGCGGTTTGCCGCGGGGGAGAACGTATCGAAAAGGCAGTGATCCTTCCCGTCCGGCACCAGCCTGACGCCGGTCTGGAAGAGTGTGGGTTGTAATCGTGAGGAAGGGTGAGTTCATGATGCGTCGCTTTGCTCGGCCTCTCTCGAGTTGCGTCTTCTTGTTGTTTTTCTCCGGCTGTGGAGGCATCGAGACTCCTCGGGGGCTCGATGAGAGAGCCGTCTCACGCGCTCTCGATGACTACCGTGACAGGACGAGCCTCATCAGCCTGCAGACATCGAAAGATACCGGGGAGGAGTGGCCTGAAGACGATGCTTCTCGCCGCCGCGGATCGATGCTGGACGTGGTTATCGCGGAGCTGATCGCTATCGGCCCGGGCATGGTGGTGCAGGGCCTCGGGCATCGCTACGCTGGCGACTACAGGACCTCCGACCAGCTGATGAGGGTTGGCGCTGTGGGGATCGGGGTCGGAGCCCTCGGGGTTGGCCTGGCTGTCGGGGGCAATCAGATAACGGAGGATTGGATCGGTGACGCCGTGGGTGGAGCCGGTATTGGAATCAGCGCTATCGGCGCGGGCTACTATCTCGCGGCCTGGCTCTACGATATCTACGATACTCCCAGGGCTGTTCGCTCAGGGGGAAGGCCGCCGCCGGGCTCGCCGTTCGTCGAATCGCTCGATTTTATCAGCGGGGAGTGACAGGCATTCTCCCGCCTGGGCACCCGTCTATTTCCTGATCGAGCCCCGTACAAAACCTTAACCTCCCTCCCTATTCCCCTCTATCGCTTTCCTGCGCCTCTCGCCTGCCCATCGAGTGTTTATCTCACGCCTGGCGCCGCAGGCCCGCACCGTCCGCCTGCGCTTGACTCTGGTCACCCGTAGAGTACAATCGAGGTTCGCCAAAAATCTTTCATCTCTGTACAGCCTGCCGCCCGGAAAGGCGAAAGCCGAGTGGGGGTAGAGTTCTGTAAATAGCAGGGTTCAGAAGGAGTTTGGTTGCGCTTCGCTCCAGGGTTTGAAGGCGAGGCGGCTAGAGCGGGGTTCGAGCGCTTTGCTGCTGCCCCTTTCTCTGATTTTCAGGGATAGACTGTACAAACGAGGAGTACAGGTTGACTGGATTCCCCCCGTTGGTTTCTACACGGAGTCTCGCGGCTCGGGCTTCATTGGCTGTGCTGGCATTGCTGCTGATGGTATGCCATGTACATGCCGATTTCAACGAAGCCGAACGGCTCACCGATGGTGCCCGGGGCGCTTCCGATGCGGCCCTTGCCTACGATGTCGCGGGCAACATCTATGTTGTCAGCGTCGTCGAGGGGCGTCTGCAGGTCGATCTCTTCGGGCCCTGCCTGCGGGCGGAAGCGGTCATTCCGGGCGGCTCCGGCCGCCGCGGCGAACCACGGGCGGTGACCGGCTCCCGGGGGGAGGCGGTCGTGTGTTTCAGCGAGCGCCGCGGCGATGCCCCGGGCTCCGGCCGTGATGTATACATCACCCACAATGCCGGCGGCATCTTTACCGAGCCGGTCCGGCTCTCCGGCGGCTCCGGGGACAACTTCGCTCCGCGGCTGGTGCTCGATCGGCTGGGAAACCCCCATGTCGTCTGGAATACCGTCCGGGAGGACGTCCCCATCGTTCTCTACTACAATCCAGTGAACGAGGTGGTCGAGGAGGTGGCGCCGGGAAGGTTCCCGGCGCACTGCATTGACTCGCGCGGGACGCTCCATCTCGTCTACCAGCGCGGCGACCGGCTCTACTGCAACAACAATGGCGGCGGCGTATTCGCCCACGAGTTCGAGATCCGTGGCACTCCCCCGACGATCGAGCCCGGGGCGGCTATCGCCGGTACCCGCGATGGCAGGCTGGTGGTCAGCTACGCCGATTCCGGCTCCCTCTACCTGCTCGAGGGGACGGCCGAGCCCGACTTCGCGACCGCCACCGAGATCGACTCAGGCGGCATCAGCAAGGCGGATCTCAGGGCAGGCAGGAGCGGCGGGCTGAGCCTTGTCTACGTCAAGGATGGCGATGTCTACCGCGTGAGTGGGAGCGGGTCCGCCGACCTGGATTCCGAGCGCGTCGGCTTCGGCACCCCGGAGGTGGAGCTGGAGCCCCGTCACACCACCGACATCTGCGAGATCACCCACGTCATCTTCCTCAGGGATGGCGAGGTCTTCTACACCAACGATGCCCGGGATCCCGAGGTCGGCTTCACCGCAGCCAGGACCCATGGCGAGGTACCGCTGACGGTCGATTTCGAGGATACCTCGACGGGCAAGGTGCAGGGTTGGCATTGGACTTTCGGTGATGGGGGGACCTCCATCTCCCGAAACCCGGAGTATGTCTACCTGGAGCCGGGCGTCTACACGGTGACCCTGACCGTCTTCGTCGCCAACAGGGGCACCTCCGTGACCCGCCGCGAGTACGTGGTGGCCGAGCCGCCCTCCAACACGCTCTCCATTCCCGACCAGCGTCTGAAGTTCGGCCAGGGAGAGGCCTGGTTCCCGGTTTACGCCACCCATCGCGAGCCGATCATGGCCTACCAACTGCACGGTGTCTTCGACCCCGATGTTCTCCTGATGCAGGACTGCTCGCTGCTGGGAACGCCCTCGGTACGGCTGCGTCCGGAGGTCTGGGAGTGCAATATCTTCGAGCAGAGCTTCGAGATTGGCTGCCTCTATGACTTCACCCCTCCGATCGATGGCAGGGTGCTGCCCCCGGGCGAGAACCACATTCTCACCAACCTCCTGTTCACGGTGGCACAGGAGGGGGATGAAGAGATCATCACCCGGATCGAGCTGGTGAATGATCGTGAGCTCAGCCCCATCCTGAACATCTTCACCGTCAACAACCAGTCGAGGCTGCCTCCCCTCGATGGGGCGTCAGTGACCGTCTATCCGGCGGATCACCATGAGCGGCTGTTCATTCGAGGAGACATCAACTTCACCGGCAACGTCGACATCACCGACGCCATCTATCTGCTCGGCTTCCTCTTCCTCGGCTACGATGACCCCCAATGTCTCGATCCGGGGGATCTCCTGGATGACGGCCGGGTCAATATCAGCTCGTCGATCTACCTGCTGAACTTCCTCTTCATCGGCGGTCCGGCTCCACGGGTTCCCTACCCGAGCCCAGGCCTCGATCCGACTCTCGACGACGAGTTCAGCTGCGAGAACTGAGAGCCGGCCCTCGTCGATCCGGCAGACCCGGGCGAATCCCCTGATCGGGGCTTTGCTCTTGACGATGGGCCCTCGGGACCACAAG
>Ga0310342_100000491_pt1 | contig 22098 bp, 18 predicted proteins | sample S15DNA20500_MG_FD_206155 | JGI IMG/M metagenome (GOLD analysis project Ga0310342, IMG submission 206155) | Marine microbial communities from station ALOHA, North Pacific Subtropical Gyre - S1503-DNA-20-500_MG | ecosystem: Environmental > Aquatic > Marine > Oceanic | place: Pacific Ocean: North...
CCGAAAATCGCACCCGACTGTTCCAGGTCGATCACCTGGACGACAGCTCGTGACGAGTCAGATCAGATTCAATTGTTGGTGTGAGAGTGGAGAGTCGAAGAGAGTGTCGAGTCGTCGTGAGAAGTGGAAAAGACGACTCGGAGTGAGTTGAGATGTGAGAGTTACGGGCTGCAGGTGGACGAAACACTCGTGTGGTTGATCGTTTCGGCCGGCAGCCGGTTTGAGGTGGGCGGGTTGATAGTCCATCGCCATAAAACGGGTCAACCCCGTTCGAGACGGTTTTCATCTATTCTCCTGCCCGGGGAACGGAGAAACGCCCTTGGCTGCCGGGGGGGGAGCCTTCGGACTGCTGGAGCCTTGGGAATCGAAACCCGGTGCACCGGGAGCGACCTGGCGGCCGGTTCGAAAGAACGGCTTCCCGGGTTTATCAAAGACAGTGCTGATTTGTGCAGTGACCTGGAGATCCCCGACAACCCGTTCCATTTCCTGGACTCGGTTCTCCTCGCTCAGTCGCTTCTCGATCTGAGCCTGGACGGTCTCGAATTTTGCCGCACCCCCGTCCTCGCGTTCGACGGCGACCACCACCTGGAAGAACCCCTTCCCCTCGAAGATCCGGCTGGGAGTCCCCACCGGCAGTCGGAACAGAGTGTCCGCGACCCGCTCGTCCTGGAAACTCCCCTTGTCGGTCCAATCCCAGAGACCGCCCTCAGCGGCCACGGGGCCATCCGAGAGTTCTCGGGCCACCGCCGCGAATGCCTCGCCACCGACGAGCTTCGACTTGGCCACCTCGATCACCCTCAACGCGGAATCCCGATCGAGGTAATTCGCGTTGGACACCAGGATCTGTCGCCAGCGGACCCGGGGCTTTGTCTGGAACTCCGCCAGGTGGGACCGGTACCAGGCCATCATCTCCGATGGCGAAAAACTGTCTCGCGGTTGTGCCGACTGCCGCAGGTACTCCATCGCCAATTGCTGTTGCTGGAAGTCCTCCTTGAGCACCTCCAGCGTCGTGCCCTCTTCGACCAGCTTCCGCTTCAGCGCCACGACCGACTGAACCCGCCGCCCCTTGAGCAGTTGAGGCAGTTCCTGTTCGATGAAGACCCTGTCGAGCTGATTGTCGAGGAACTCCTGCCGATCCTGTTCCAGGCCGTTGCGCATGGCCTGAGACATCATGCGACGGTCGATGTATCCCTTGAGCTGTTTGCGGATCAGGTCCCCCTGCAGCGCGCGGTACTGGGGGGGGGTGAGTTGCTGGCGAGCGGCCGCCAGTGCAGCCGCCTGCCGATGCAGGACCTCGCTGGCAAAGACAGGCCCACCGTTGACGATCGCCACCACGCGAGTCCCGCTCAGCCAGTCCGATTCGCCGGACGGCAGGGCCATTTGCAGGGACGTGGCCTGGACCGATGTTTCGTCATCGATGGCACCGAGCGTCGTCGGCAACACCGCTCCGTCTCGCGGAACCTCCCGAACCTCACCGGCCGTCCGGTCCCACGGCAATCCGCGGCAACCGGACAACACCAGCAACGCACTCAACATGAGGCCCGACAACGGGAACGTTACCGAACCACGGGGCCGCTGTGACAGGACTGAGTGTCTCATCATCGGGCCGGTTCCATCCGGCCAGGACCCGTTTGGAGTGGGCCCGTGGCGAGGAGATGAGGAGTGTGGGAGGGGTCCGAGAGGGGCGGGAGTATAGGAACGGCCTAGGCGGGCTGCAACACCTCTTTGACCACCCCCAGCAACACCTCGCCGTCGGTCTCCTCGGACTCGATCAACACGCAGGCCTGTCGCGGGTCGACGATCCGCAACGTCCGCGGTCCGTTTTCCGCCAGCGGCCGGAGCCGCTCGGCCTCGGTGCATTCGAAAACCACGAATGGCCCTTGCCCGTCCCGCCGCGGCTCGATACGGATCCCCTCGATCCCCCACTCGCCCGCCCACAACGACACGCGCTTCAAGTCGAGCAATCTCCGGGCCTCCTCGGGCAGCGGTCCGAACCGGTCACGCAGTTCGTCTTCGACCTCCCGTAACATGTCGTGGTCGGCGGCGGAGGCGATCCGGCGGTAGACATCGACCTTGTGCCGCCCCTCCGGCACGTACCCCTCGGGCAGGAACGCCGCCAATGGCAGATCGATCGACACGTGCCGATCCTCCCGCGGCGGCAGGCTCTTGAGACGGCGAACCGAGTTCTCCAGCAACCGGCAGTACAGTTCATATCCAACCGTGGCGATGTGGCCGCTTTGCTGGGTTCCCAGGATGTTGCCCGCGCCACGGATCTCCAGGTCCCGCATCGCGATCTTGAACCCCGCTCCCAGTTCGCTGTACTCCTCGACCGCCTTCAGTCTCCGCGTGGCCACCTGTGAGAGTGGACGGGTTTCCGGCAACAGCAGGTAGCAGTAGGCCCGCCGGGCCTGTCGACCGACACGGCCTCGCAGCTGGTGCAGATCGGCCAACCCGTATCGGTCGGCGTCGTGGATGAAGATCGTGTTCGCGTTGGGGATGTCGAGTCCACTCTCGATGATCGTCGTCGCCACCAGTACGTCGATCCGGCCGGTGACGAAATCGAGCATGTCGCGTTCCAGTTCCGACTCCTTCATCTGACCGTGAACCACACCGATCCTCGCCTCGGGCACAATCGACTCGACACGTTCGGCGACCAGGTGAATGTCCTGAACCCGGTTGTGGACAAAGAAGACCTGGCCGTTGCGATTGAGTTCGCGGACGATCGCCTGCCGGACCAGCTCGTCGTCGTCGCGGGCGATGCGGGTCACGATCGCCATGCGGTCCCGCGGGGCGGTCTGCAGGTTCGAGATATCGCGGATGCCCAGCAGCGACATGTGCAGGGTGCGGGGTATCGGTGTGGCGGTCATCGTCAGCACGTCCACCTCCAGCCGCATCGTCTTGAGCAGTTCCTTGGCCTGCACCCCGAACCGTTGCTCCTCGTCGATCACCAGCAGCCCCAGGTCGGCAAACTCGACGTCCTTCTGCACCAGCCGGTGGGTGCCGATGACCACGTCGACACTCCCCTGGGCCACGCGTTCGAGCGTTCCGAGCTGCTCCTTGCGGGTCTTGAATCGCGACAACGACTCGATGGTCACCGGGAACTCGGCCATCCGTTCGGAAAATGTCCGGAAATGCTGCTCGGCCAATATCGTCGTCGGCACCAGCACGGCGACCTGCCGGCCGCCGTCGATCGCCTGGAACGCCGCCCGCATCGCCACCTCGGTCTTGCCGTATCCAACGTCACCGCACAGCAACCGGTCCATCGGCCGTGATCTCAGCAAGTCGGCTCCAACCGAATCGATCGCCTCGGCCTGGTCGGCGGTCTCCGAGTAAGGGAAGGCCCGGGCGAACTCGCTCTGCCAATGGCTTCCCTCCGGATGAGACATTCCCGGCTGCGCCTCGCGGACCGCCTGCATCCGCAGCATGTCGGAGGCCAGGTCGTTGACCGCCTCGGCCACCCGCTTCTTCTTCTTTTCCCACGTCGATCCGCCGATCTTGGAGAGTTCCGGGGTGGTCTTCGACGGGCCGACATACTTCTGCACCAGGTGGATCAGCGACACGGGGACGTACAACTGCACGCGGTCGCGAAATTCCAGCGACAGGTGTTCCTCCGACCGTCCCTGCCGGTCGAGCAGCTTCAGGCCACGGTAGCGGCCAATGCCATGGGCCAGGTGAACAACCAGGTTGCCGGGTTCGAGATCGAGGAAGCTGTCGATGGCACGGGCGTCGCGTCGTGTCCTGCGCGACTGCGGCCGGATCTCGGTCCGGTTGAACAACTCGTTGTCGCCCAGCACGATCAACTGCTGACGCACCAGCCGAAAACCCCGCCCCAGCCGCCCCAGGCACAGCGTCACCTGCTCGCCCAGCCGCCCCACCTCCTCGGTCTCCGACTCGGGCAATTCCTCAAGCATCTCGGCCAGCCGCTGCCGTTCGGCCTCGTTGTGACACGCCACCAGCACCCGCTCGTCGGGCCCCAGGATCTCCTGCAGTTCCTCGAGCACCCGGGTCCGTGGCCCACCGAACCGTTCGACCGACTCGACGGCCAGGTGACAGGTCGTCTCCATGCTCGCCGCCGACAACGCCGCGACCACCACGCTGGGGAATTCGGTCAGCCCCCTGAGCACCTCCTCGACGGTCACCAGGCCCTCGCGCCGCTCCAGTCGCTCCCGCACCTCCTCCCCCTCACGCATCAGGTCGGCCAACTCGACCAGCCCCACCCAGGTCCCCTCCGGCAGCGACTCGGTCAACAACTCGGCCTCGGTGGTCGTTCCGTCCCCGGTCGGCTCGACCAGGCACAATTCGACCTCTTCGCAGACCTGCAGTTGCCGTTGCGACTCGGCATCGAAGGTCCGAATCGAGTCGATCTCGTCACCGAAAAACTCCAGGCGCACCGGATCGACGGCGTCGGGTGCAAAGATGTCGATGATGCCGCCGTGCCGGCTGAATTCGCCTGGCAAGGCCACAGCGGTGGTCGGTTCCAGTCCTCGGACCACCAGCCACTCGAGCAGCTCTTCCGGGTCGGTCTCCTCGCCGGTGACGAACCGTCGCGTCGACGCCTCCCGCTGGGCACGGCTGGGCACCGGTTGCATCAGCGCGGCGATGCTGGTGACCAGCACCGGCGGGTTGGCGGCGCGTTCCAGGGCCGAGAGCACTCTCAGCCGAGCGGTGAAGACCGGATCGGAGGTGTCATGTTCATCGGGCAGCGTCTCCCAGGCGGGAAACACCAACGGTGGAGCGTGCGCAAAGGCCCCCATGTCAGCCGCCAATGACTCGACGTCGCCCACCCGAGGCACGACGACGACCAGGGCCGAGGGCCGTTGCCGGGAAATGCCGGCCAACGCCAGCGCGCACGCCGAGCCCCACGCTCCGTCAACCGTGGCACTCTCTCCGCGGGACAACGCCCGCACCACCTCGACGAACCGCTCGTCTCCCTCCAGGTCAACAACCAGTTGCCGCAGGTCAGCCGGAGGGGCGGCCGGGGCCTGCTGACCGTCCTCGGAGGTCATCCTCTTCCAAGTCGGGTTCCGAAAACGTCGCTTGAGGAAACTCCGGATCGCGTCGAAGTCGGCTTCTTGTTCTGCGAGATCGCCTTGAGTGTCTTGACCAGTCGACCGGGATCGTCGCTCGACAGCGATGTCGGTCGATGGGCGAGCGCCGCCTCCACCTCCGCACGCGCCCCGTTGCTGCCGTTGACATGCAGTCCGGCCTTCAGCCGATGGACACGTTCGACGAGTTTCGGCTCGGCCTTGACCCAACGCGGCCACAGCCGGATCGTCTCGACTCCCGCCCGCACGAAGGCCCCGATCGACTCCGGATCGGGGATCAACCCCAGTTGCCGGGACCCGGGCAACAGCTTGCGGAACCTGCGGGCCTGCGCGACGCTGCGGACACCGATGATCGTCTTCTTCGGGTCCCCGAAACGCCTGACCTCGCCGACCACCTGCCGGTCGTAGTCCGCCCCCTGCTCCTTCAGGTCCAGCAGCACGTCGATCCGCCCGCGGCCGGTCTCCAACACCTCGCGCAACGTCGGCACCTTCTCGGCCCGGTATTTCGCATCGAACCAGCTCCCCGCATCCAGCCGCCGCACCTCGGCCAGTGTCGTCGCCCCGATTTTGCCCGTGCCGTTGGTGGTCCGGTCGAGCGTCGCGTCGTGGAGAATCACCAGTTGGCGGTCCTTGGTCCACCGCACGTCGACCTCGCTGGCCGTCGCCCCCACCTCGATCGCCCGCCGCAACGAGACCAGGGTGCACTCGGGCCGATCGGAACTCGAGCCGCGGTGCGCGATCACCTGCCGGACAGCGCCGGCACGCTTGGCCAGCGAATCGGCACGCCGCTCGGCCACGACGACCCGCGCCGCGCCGGCCCCCCAACCCACGGCCATCCCGATCCCCACCGCGACGATCAACGGTTTGTTCATCATCGGTTTGTTCATCATCGTGTCATTCTCCCGGATCGCTTTGCCGCCGATTGTACCGTGTCGGTCCCGGTCGTCCACGCCTCGGCCCACGTGTCCGCTTTCGACAGCCGCTCGGCCACACGATATGATCACCGCCAAAACGACCACACCACCCGGGAGCTCAGCCATGGCCAAGTCGACCGCGCGACGTCGACGGATCACCCCCGAGGACCTGCAGCAGTTCATCTCGGTGTCCGATCCCCAGGTCTCGCCCGACGGCAGCCGCGTTCTTCTGACAAGAGGTCACGTCGGCGAGAAGAACCAGCTCGTCTCGAATCTCTGGATCGTCGAAGCCGACGGAAGCGTTCGCCCCTTCTCTTCCGGCGACAACGACAGTCACGGTCGCTGGTCGCCCGACGGGTCCCGCATCGCGTTCACCTCGGCTCGCAACAAGCGTCGACCACAGATTTACGTGCTCGAGGCCACCGGGGGCGAGGCACGGGCCCTGACGGATTTCCCCGAGGGATCGATCGGGGCCTGGACCTGGTCACCGGACGGCCGCACGCTGGCGGTTTCGTTTCGACAGACCGATGCCGGACGGACCGAAGCGGCCGAGGCCCAACGGGAGGAGAACGGGGGCAGCACGCCGCCCTGGGAAATCGATGAGCTCTTCTACCGGCTCGACGGAGACGGCTACTTCGGCAGCGCCCGCTTTCGACTCCACCTGGTCGACGCCGAGACCGGCGGGCACCGGATGTTGTTCGGACGGGGCACCAACCCGTCGTTCTCCTTCGACTGGTCCCCCGACTCGTCCGAACTGCTCGTCGCAACCAATGTCAGCCGTGAACCGCTGCTGACGCCGTGGAAGGACGAGTTGTTCCGGATCGAGACGAAGACCGGAAAGGTCCGGCGGATCACCGGCCTGCCCGACGGCTGGAAGTCGTCCGCCCGCTACAGCCCCGACGGCCAGCGGGTCCTGTTCGCCGGCCGGGAGGGACGCGAGACATGGGGAGTCCGCAACTCGCACCTGTTCTCGTGCCAACTCGACGGCGGCGACCTGAAGGATCTCACCGGCCACACCGATTTCTGCCTCTCCTCGACAGTCATCTCCGACACCGCCGAAGCGACCTTCGGGGCCCACTACGAATTCACCGCCGACGGTCAGCAGGTGCTGATATGTTTCGGCTGGCACGGGGCCAGCGTCGTCGCCACGGTGCCTCTGGCCGGGGGACGGGTGCGGCTACTGACCAGCGGCCCCGCCTCGACCGTCATGGGAAATCTCTCGGCCGACGGACGTCGTATCGCGGTTTGCACCGGTGACGCGACGACGCTGCCGGAGGTGGGCGTGGCCGAGATCCGTGGGGGCCGACAACTGCAGGACCTCGCCCCAAGGCAACTCACCCACTTCAACGGACCGCTGCTGGAACAACTCGAACTCTCAAAACCTGCCGAAAAGTGGATCACCTCCGACGACGGGACCCGGGTGCACGCCTGGGTGATGCAACCGCCCGGGCGGACGTCCCGATCCCGTCGCAGGTGTCCCGGAGTGCTCCAGATCCACGGCGGCCCGCACGCCCTCTACGGCACGACGTTCTTTCACGAGTTCCAGGTGCTGGCCGCCGCCGGACACGTCGTTGTCTTCAGCAATCCTCGAGGCAGCAAGGGATACGGCGAGGAGCACTGCACCGCGATCCAGGGACAGTGGGGCGTTGCCGACTGGACCGACGTGCAGGCGGTCGCGTCCTTCATGGAACAGCATCCGGCAATCGACCCGCACCGGATCGGGATCATGGGCGGCAGCTACGGCGGGTACATGACCAACTGGGCCATCACTCACACCGACCGCTTCGCCGCGGCGATCACCGATCGCTGCGTCGCCAACCTCGTCAGCATGGCCGGGTCCAGCGACTACCCGCTGGTGCCGGGCGAATACTGGCCGGGGAACCCGTGGGACGACAACCAGGAAATCTGGCGACAGAGCCCGATCCGGTCGATCCGCAACGCCACCACGCCGACCCTGGTGATCCACAGCGAGGGCGACCTCCGCTGCAACGTCGAGCAGGGTGAGCAGGTCTTCGCGGCCCTGAAAATGCTCGGGGTCCCGACACGTTTCGTCAGGTACCCGCGGGAAACCAGCCACGGGATGAGCCGCTGCGGTCCACCGGACCTGCGAATCCACCGGCTCGGCGAAATCCTCGCCTGGTGGTCCAAGCACCTCTAGCCCTGCGACGAACCGCTACCGCGAATTGCCCCGTCCCAGGTACAACGACACGCCTCGCGCGATCGGCACCACCCGCGAGATCCGGGTCGGGGCCTGGGTGTACGTTTCGGCCAGGCTCTTCTTCTCCCCCTGCGGTTCGGCCACCGCAACGGGAGCCTCGTACGGCTTTCCCGGCTGCTGGACCAGTCGGCTGATCGGCTGGACCACCGTGGTGAACAACGCGTTCTCACGCTCCTCGCTGTTGCGATACCGGAACGAACTGCCGAACGTCTCGAGCTTGTCGACGAAATCCGCGCGGCGGGTCTTCAGGTTGGTCAGGTCCCACAGCACCGTGGTCTTGGGTCGAGCCGCCGTCACCTGGCGAGTCCACTCGAGCAGCTTCAACTGGTTTCCCCGCCGGCTTTCGATCAGGTCGATTTTGTCGAAGGCGTTTTGCCGCGTGTCGTAACCCAGCCGATTCGGACGGGCCACCCGCCGTCGCAGGCGTTCGTCATACAGCCGACCGCGGGACTCGGTCCAGATGATCAACTCCGAGGCCGCTATCACCACCGCGTCGCCGGCCCGGATCGGCACCGATGTCCGCGCCGTCACCATCGACTGGCGACGCTGCACCAGCCCGACGATCGCGACACCCGAAATGCGATAGTCTCGACCGACCCGACGGTAGACCCGGAACCGCTGACCGGACACCACGCCGTCGGTGTACCCCATGTCGATCGCCACATTGCGACCCTCGACGAATCTCACCGTTCCCAACACGAAGTCGCCCTGTCGGATCGGGGCGCCGTAGATCAGGATGTCGCGGGCCGACGCGGTGGATGTCAGCGTCGCCAGCAACAACGCGACGAAGAGGCTGAGGCGTCGCATGACGATCGACCCTGGAAAAGTGGTGTCCGGGAGAACCGGAAATCGGACCCGCACCACAGTCTAGCACGCCGATGGCAGCCTAGACGGCCACCGGTTCGTCCTCTTCAACAACCGTGGGCAGTTCGAGCACCGCCGGGGCCGAGCTGGCACTGTGGTCATGACCGTCATAGACGCCAAAATCGTTGTAGAAGAACTTCTTGACCAGTCGATAGACCCAGCTCTTCTCCGGAATCTCCTGGCCCGGGTGGAACTGCGACGTGCGAACCTCCATCGAGTCCAATTCGGCCAGAGCCGTCTGGCGGGCCGTCGCGTCGCGTGACCCATGCTTGACGACCAGTTCCTTGAGCAGGTCGGGGCGTTCGAGCACGATGCAGCCACGGGTGGTCTCCTGGGCCAGTTGGCGGAAGTCGGACAGAAACTCCGACTGCACCATCTTCTCACCCAGGGTCTTCTGCTCGTCGGCAGCCAACTGCGGATCGTCATAGATCGATTCGGAGGCGAACTGGATGATCGGACAGGGCTCGATCCCTCCCCAGGGATTGATGTGATGGCTGATGCCGGTTGCCGCCGGGCACAGTGACTTCCCGCCGCCGTCGTGGTAGGCGTCGATCACGACGATTGGCTTGCGGGCCCGCGTCTCGACCACGAACTTTCGCACCCGCACCTGCTGCTCGGGAGTCAGGCACAGGTCGGGACACGCATCGGGACCCATCGGACGGTAGACGTGGAACCAGGTGTAAAACACCCCCATCTCCACCAACCGGTCGACCCACTCGTCGGTCAACAAGTCGTCAATGTTCGTGCGGCACAGGCTGGTGCAGACACCGGTGAAGACCTTGTTGTCCAGGCAGTTGTGGATACCCTGCATCGTCTGGCTGAGCACCCCGTCGCGGCCACGCCGCTGGTCGCTGATGATCTCGGTCCCCTCGACACTGATCAACGGCGTCACGTTACCCAGCCGACGCAGTTCACCGGCCACCTCGCTGGTGATGAAATGCCCGTTGGTGAAGACCTGGAAGTAGCACTTCGGGTGACGCCGGAAGATCTCCAGGATCTCCGGGTGCATGAACGGCTCACCACCGACGATCCCGAAGAAGACGTTGCCCATCGCCTGGGCCTCGGTGACCAGCTTCGACATCGCTTCGATGTCGATCCGTTCCTGCTTGGCCGCCACGTCGACCCAGCAGCCCTGGCAACGCAGGTTGCAGCTGTTGATGATCGAAACGTAAAGGAACGGTGGAAAGAACTCCCCCCGCTTCAGACGACTCCGGTACTTCATGACCGAGCGAACTCCGCCCAGGCCCATGATCCGGAAAAACTTCCAGGCCAGCCGCTTGTCGGTCTCCATCAGGAACCGCTTGGCCATCTTCAGGTACATTGTTCACGCTCGCCTGTGCACTCGGCGGCCGGATCCACACAGTCCACCACCTGTCTGCCTCGATCCTATCACTCGTCTCCGCGAAACTCGACCGTCCGTCCTCTCGTCGGCATCCCGCTCCAGCTATACTCGCCCCATCGAATCCCCAGCCGCCAACGGCCTCCAACAGCCATGACTCCAGCCAACGCATCCGATTCGGTCAACCGCCGCGACTTTGCCCGCACCATCGCGGTGGCCACCGCAGCCACCGCAGCCACCGCACTCGAAACCGCCTCCGCAAACGACGATCCAAAGAAGCCGTCCAAGCCGAAGGATCAGCCGGAGCCTCCCCCCCCGGCCGCACTGCTGCTGGAGACCATCCGCCAGAAATACCCCGACAAGCGGCTCGACAGCCAGGAAGTCCTGCAGGGCATCTATTCCGAACTGCGAGGTGACTTGGCCCGCTCACGGCGACTCGGCAGCTTCCCCTTGAAGAACTCCGACGAGCCGGGATTCATCTTCTCGGCCTATCACGCCGCCGACTGACCCCCTTCCCGCAACTCTCCACTCTCTCCAGGCCGACGTTTTCATGGGCCTCAAAGACAAACACGCCTTCGCCTCGGTCCGCCGGCTGGCCAAGGGCCTGCGCAAAGGCGACTTCACGTCCCTGGAACTGACCGAGTTCTTTCTCGACCGGCTCGAGCGACTGGGTCCGAAGTTCAACGCGGTGGCAACTCTCACCGGGGACGTGGCACGCCGCGAGGCACGCCGGGCCGACACCGAACTGGCCGCCGGCCGCGACCGGGGTCTCCTGCACGGCATCCCCTACGGTGCCAAGGACCTGCTGGCCACCCGGGGCATCCCCACCAGCTGGGGTGCGGCTCCGATGAAAGACCGGGTGATCGACACCGACGCCACGGTGATCGTCAGGCTCCGCGAGGCCGGAGCGGTCCTGGCAGCGAAGTTGGCGATGGTCGAGATCGCCGGTGGCATGGGTTACAAGCAGTCCAACGCCAGTTTCACCGGCGCGGGCCTGAATCCCTGGGACACCGGCCGCTGGTCGGGCGGTTCCTCGAGCGGACCCGGATCGGCCGTCGGGGCCGGGCTGGTGCCGTTTGCGATCGGGTCCGAGACATGGGGTTCGATCATGAACCCCGCCGGCTTCTGCGGGATCACCGGCCTGAGGCCGACATACGGACGAGTCAGCCGTCACGGGGCGATGGCGCTGTCGTGGACGATGGACAAGCTGGGGCCGATGGGCCGCACCGCCGACGACTGCGGGGTGGTGCTGGCGGCGATCGCCGGCCACGACCAGGCCGACGCCACCAGTGTCGACCGGACCCTGGAATGGTCCGAACCGACCGACTTCGAATCCAAACCCACCCTCGCCGTTTTGGCCGACTGCGACAAGCACGTGCAGAAGCCGGTGCGGAAGAACTTCCGCAAGTCGCTGGATGAACTCGAGGACTTCTGCCGAATCGAGGAGGTCGCGCTGCCGGACCTGCCCTACGAAGACGTGGCCGGGACGCTGATCGCCTGCGAGATGGCCGCCGCGTTCGAGGGGCTGATCTCCAGCGGAGACGTCTGGCAGTTGACGGCCCCGGAAGACCGCTGGGGAGGTCACGCCTCGACGATGATCTCGGCCAGGGACTACATCAACGCGATGAGAATCCGGCCGAAGATCCAGGCCGCCCTCGACAAGCTCTTCGACGGCATCGACGCCCTGGTCACTCCCACGCTGGGCACCGTCGCCTATCCCAACGACCGGTCGTTCAAGGACTACCGTCGAGGCCACCACGCCAGCCGGATCGGCGGTGCGGCCAACGCTGCGGGAATTCCCGGGATCACCGTCCCCAACGGGTTCGGCGAAGCCGACCTGCCGACAGGCCTGCAACTGGTCGGACGGGCCTGGAGCGAAACCACTCTGCTGGCGATCGCGGCGAAGTACCAGGACGAAACCGACTGGCACAAGAAACACCCCGACGTCTGAACACGCCGGCGCCGCCAATCCGGCCGGGACGACTTCATGAACGCACCCGTCGTCGCCATCGCTTCGAAGAACGGCCTCGAGGCGACCCGGTTGGCCTTCCAGCAGATGACCTCCGGCGTCGACACGCTCGAGGCGGTCGTCGCGGGAGTGGAGCTGGTCGAGGACGACCCGAATGACACCTCGGTCGGTTACGGGGGACTGCCCAACGAGAACGGAGTCGTCGAACTGGATGCGGCGGTGATGCACGGACCGACCCACGCCGCCGGCGCGGTGGCAGGCCTGCAGGGTGTCCGCCACGCCTCGCGAGTCGCACTGCACGTGCTGCATCGGTCCGACCACGTGTTGATCGCCGGCCGGGGTGCCGCAGAATTCGCACGTGCACACGGTTTCGCTTCCGAGAACCTCCTGACCGACAAGGCCCGCCGCATCTGGCTGCACTGGAAAGAGACCCTCTCGGACCGCCAGGACTGGCTGCCGCCGGCCGATGCCCGGTTGCACCCCGACGTGATCGAGTTCTTCAAGATCGACCTGGGCGAAACTGCCGAGCCGGATGCCCCGGCCGCGGAGACCATCGGACGATTCGGGCCCGATTACCATCGTCCCACCGGGACGATTCACTGCGCCGGCCGAAACGCCGCCGGCGAGATCTCCTGCACCACATCCACCAGCGGCCTGGCGTTCAAACGGTCCGGCCGCGTGGGCGATTCACCAATCGTGGGAGCCGGCCTCTACGTCGACAACCAGGTCGGATCCTGCGGCAGCACCGGCCGCGGCGAGGCCAATCTCACCGAACTGGGCAGCTTTGCGGTGGTCCAGCGAATGCGGGACGGCCGCTCGCCCCACGAGGCCGCTCACGACGTGCTCCAACGGGTCATCGCACACACACCCCCGCGACTGCTCGACGACCAGGACCGCCCCACCTACAACCTCGCCTTCTACGTCCTCGCCGCCGACGGACGTCACGCCGGAGTCAGCCTGTGGGGTCCGACGCCCTACGCGGTGACCGATACGGAGGGCACACGGTTGGAGGGCTGCCAGGCACTGTTCACACGTGAGGAGACGCACCAATGAGCCTCACCGTCCAAGCCCGTCGCTACGACACCTCCGAACCGGTCTCGATCGAGATCTCTGAAGGCCGAATCCGACGGATCGTGCCGGCCTGGCCGTCCGGGGCGATCGACGACTGGCCCCTGGTCGCCCCGGCGCTGCTGGACCTGCAGATCAACGGGCACGCCGGCACCTGGTTCTCCAGCAGCACGCTGACCGCCGACGACGTGGTCAATACGCTCGAACCCCATTTTGCTCACGGCATCACGAGGCTGTGTCCCACGCTGATCACCGCCTCATTCGAGGCACTCGATGCGGGATTCCGGGCCATCGACGAAGCGTGTCGGCGCGAGAGCTGGGTCGAAGCGATGGTGCCCGGCTGCCACCTCGAAGGACCCTACATCTCCGACGTCGACGGGCCTCGCGGTGCCCATCCGATCGAACACGTCCGCGGAACCGACTACGACGAGTTCTGCCGGCTGCAGCAGGCGGCCGGGGGACGGATCCGGCTGGTGACGCTGGCGGCCGAGGCCGACGGGGCGATCGGGTTCATCGAGCGGGTCACCGCCGACGGGGTGGTGGTGGCGATCGGGCACACCGCCGCCGAACCCGACCAGGTCACCGCAGCTGTCGACGCCGGGGCGCGGCTGAGCACCCACCTGGGCAACGGAGCCCACGGCACCATCCGACGGCACCCCAACTACATCTGGGAACAACTGGCCGACTCACGGCTGTGGGCGAGCATCATCACCGACGGGCATCATCTTCCCGAGAGCGTGATCCGGGCGATCGTGGGAACCAAGTCGACCGGACGGACGATCATCACCTGCGACGCCGCAGGACTGGCCGGTTGCCCGCCGGGCGTCTACGACGAGGGGTCGATGCAGGTCGAAATCCTTGAGGACGGACGGATCGTGATTGCCGGGCAGGACCAGTTGCTGGCCGGCAGCAGCCTGCAGACCGACACCTGCGTGGCCCACGCGATGACCGCTGCGGGGGTCTCGCGACGCGAGGCCTTCGACATGGCGGGCCTCAACCCCTCCCGGCTGCTCGGCTTCGAGACGATCGAACTGAAACAGGGATCCCGGGCCGACCTCGTCCTGTTTCATCACGACGGGCCCGGATCTCCACTCGACATCATCGCCACAATCTTCCAGGGCGAACTCCGCCACGGCTCTCTGACCCGATAGACTCCCGGCTGCTTGCGAGACAGTCGAAATTTGATAGGATCAGTCCGGGTGGGGGACGGGCCAACGCCGCCCGTGGCGTCATGCCCATCGATGTGAACGGGTATGGCGATTGTCGTCGTACCTGTTTCTTCTTGTAGCGACCCCCTCCACAACATGGCTGCCCCGAGTCTCAACGAGTTCGCCAAGCAACTCGTGCGTCTCCGCCTCGTCGAAGCTGTCGAACTCCAGCAGTGCCTGGGCGATTTGCCCGCCGCACTTCGGTCCACCGACGGCCTGATCGATGCGCTGGAACGCCGCAACTTACTGACGACCTACCAGTCCAACAAACTTCGCAAGGGCGATACCACCGGCTTGGTTCTCGGTGATGCGAAGCTGTTGTATCGCAACGGGTCGGGCACCTTCGCGAGAGTGTTCCGCGCCGTTTCGCTGAAAACCGGTGACATGGTCGGAGTCAAGGTGCTCAGGCAGAGGTGGACCGAAGACCCCGAGGCCGTCGCGCAGTTTCATCGCGAGGCCAATTTGCTGCAGCCACTGCGACACCCCAACATCGTGCCGATCTTCGATGTGGGAATCGTGGACAACTTCCACTACTTCACGATGGAGTTCGTCGTTGGCGGCAATCTCGGTGACATGACGAAAATCCGGGGGGCAGTCGATCCGACTGATGCCACCCACATTGTTCGCGATATTGCCGCGGGACTCAGGTACTCGGCGACCAAAGGGCTGACTCACCGAGACCTGAAAAAGACCAACGTGCTGCTGGCCACCGACGGCAAGGCCAAGCTGGTCGACTTCGGGCTGGCCGCCGACGAGGCCCTGCAGCCGGGGGGGGAAAAGAAACGCGCAGCGCGGTCACTGGACTACGCAACGCTCGAGGACAACACCGGGGCTCCACCGAATGACCCCCGCAGCGACATCTACTTCCTCGGATCGATCTACTACGAACTCCTTGCAGGAGAATCCCCGTTCCCCGGAGACAAGACCCGCGAGGAACGAAAGGAATTTGGCCGTTTCCAGAACGTGAGGGCGATCAACACGCTTCGGCCCGGCCTGCCCGTCTACGTTGTCGAGGCCGTCGACCAGTTGATGGACCTCAATCCACGCTCACGGTTCCAGTCGCCCGATCAGGCCTACCAGGCCCTCGACCAGGTGATGCAGCGTCTCAAAAGCTCCTCCGGCAGTGACACCAATTCTGCCGCCGCAACCGAGGACAGCGAACCGACGTTGCTGTTCGTGGAGAACCGGCCGCCTCAACAGGAACTGATCCGCGATTACTTCACCAGCCGAGGCTTCCGCGTGTTGTTGGTCGGCGACCTGCAGAGAGCTCTCAACCGCCTGAATTCCTCACCGCCGGATTGCCTGGTCATGATGGGCGGTGCGATCGGGCCGGAACTCGTCACCGGGTTCAAGGAATCGGCTCGACGGACCGATGGCCGGCCGATCGCCCAGATCGCCGTGCTGTCCAAGGAGCAGTCCGCCTGGGAGAATCGCCTGTCGGCCAGCGTTTCGGAAACCGCACGCGTGATGGCCCACCCGATCGTGCTCGGAGACCTGAAACGGGAGATCGAATCGGCGTTGGCGGCCTGCCCCGGGAGGTCCGTGTGAACCAGGTGGATGACGCGTCGGAGATTCGCTTCGGCATCCTGGGAACGGCGCGGATTGCCGAGAAAGTGGGGCCGGCGATCCAGGCCGCCGATGGGGCACGACTCGATGTGGTGGCCAGCCGAGACGGCGATCGGGCACGGGAGTGGGCCAACACCCACCGGGTGCCGCGGAGCGTCGAGGACTACCGTCGAGTGATCGACGATCCCGAGATCGACGCCGTCTACATCCCGCTGCCCAACTCGATGCACCACGCCTGGACGCTGGCGGCGGCCGAGGCGGGCAAGCACGTCCTGTGTGAAAAACCACTGGGAATCGATGCCGGCGAGGCACTCGAGATGGCTGCCGCCTGCCGCCAACACGGCGTGCAGTTGATGGACGGCGTGATGTGGGTGCACCACCCCAGGGCTGCGGCGATGAAGGAACAACTCGTCGCCGGAGCCATCGGCGAACTCCGGCGAGTCACCTCGGCGTTCACCTTCCGTTTCGACGAGATCCCCGATTACGACATCCGGCTCGATCCGGATACCGCCGGCGGGTCGCTGGGCGACCTGGGCTGGTACTGCTGCCGCGCCACGCAGTGGGCCTTCGACGGACTTCCCACACGTGTCTTCGCCTCGGCCCGGATGTTCCGTGGCGTCGACATGAACCTCTCGGCACTCCTGTGGTACGACGGCCAGCGGATGGCCTCGTTCGATTGCGGGTTTGACATCGAGTTGCGGAAGTGGTTCGAGGTGGCCGGAACAGCCGGATCACTGGTCTGCGATGACTTCCTGAGACCCTGGGACCAGGACAAGCCAAGGTTCTGGATCCACGACCGGAACGGACTGGTCGGTGAACACCTCGCCGCCACACCGATCCAGGAGGTGGTGATGGTCGAAAATTTCTGCCGGGCGGTGAGGTCCGGCGAACTCCGGCAGGACTGGATCGACGACGCCGTAGCCACTCAGACGATGTGCGATGCACTCGCCCGGTCGGCTCGCTGCGAGCAGGTGATCGAGTTGGCCGAATGAGACACCAACAGCGATTGCGGCGTCCGGCAGGCTGCCTTGAAAGCCCCCACACCCGCGCTATAATCGACTCCGCCACCGAGAGCGGCGTGTCGGCGGGAGTAGCTCAGTGGTAGAGCACCACGTTGCCAACGTGGATGTCGCGGGTTCGAATCCCGTCTCCCGCTCTCTGCTTTTCTCCGACGGACAATCGCGATGATCTTCGACGACGAAACAACTGCCGAAACTGGCGACGAGGCGGATGCCGAGACCGAATCGGTCGAAGCGTCCGAGAACGAGACGACGGTGGCCGAGGCTCCGGCTGTCGACGACGAATCCGATGCAGGCGATGTTGCTGACGACGGTGACGTGCCGCTGGAAGACGGCGGCCCGTTGAAGATGTCGCTGGATGTCGAGATCACCGAGTCGGGACCCTGCCTGCGACACGTCGTCGTCAAGGTGCCCCGCGCCGACATCGACGCCGTCCACGAAGTCGCCGTCAGTGAACTGGCCGATTCGGCCGAGGTCCCCGGGTTCCGCAAGGGACACGTGCCGACGGGATTGATCGCCAAGAAGTTCCGTCGCGAGCTGGCCGACGAGGTCAAGCAGAAACTGCTCGTCGGCAGCCTCGAACAACTCGCCGAAAACCACAACCTGGAACCGATCAACGAACCCAACCTCGATGTCGACATGATCGAAATCCCCGAGGAGGGAGATTTCGAGTACGAGTTCGACGTGGAGGTGCGACCCGATTTCGACCTGCCCGACTACAAGGGGCTGACCATCGACCGGCCGGTGCGGGAGGTGACCGACGAGGACGTCGACGGCTACATGCAACAGTTCCTGTTGCAGTACGCTCACTTCCACGACCACGAGGGGTCCGCCGAGACCGGCGACACCATCGTCGCCGATCTCGCCTTCACACACGACGGGGAAACGGTCCGGACCATCGAGGAGGCGATGCTCGACCTGCGTTCGGTGCTCCGTTTCCAGGACGCCGAACTCGAAGGGTTCGACGAACTGATGGCGGGGGTGGCCGCCGGCGAGGAGCGCACCAGCGAGATTACCGTGGCCGCCGAGGCCGACAACGTGGCGATGCGGGGCGAAAGCCTCGGCGTGACCTTCTCTGTCACCGCCGTCAAGAAAACTCACCTCCCCGAACTCGACGAGGAATTTCTCGATCGACTCGGGGTCGAGGACGAGGACTCGCTGAGAGACGCATTGCGGGGAACTCTCGAACGGCAGGCCGAGTTCGGACAACGGCAGAACACCCGCGGCCAGGTGCTCGAACAGATCACCGAGAGCGCCGACTGGGATCTGCCGGAAGAACTCGTCACCAAGCAGACCGAAAACGCGCTGAGGCGAGAAATCCTCGAGATGCAGCAGGCGGGATTCACTCCGCAGGAAATCCAGGCCCGCGAAAACGAGATTCGACAACACGCCATCTCCACCACCCGGCAGGCGATCAAGGAGCACTTTGTGCTGGATCGGATTGCTGAGGAAGAGGAGATCGAGGTGGACGGGGCCGACCTGGACACCGAAATCCAATTGATGGCCATGCAGTCGGGCGAAAACCCCCGGCGGCTCAGGGCGAGACTGATCAAGAGCGGGATGATCGAAAACCTCGAGGCCCAGGTCCGAGAACGGAAGTCGATCGAGGTGATTCTCGAACACGCCGAGTTCAACGATGTCGAGGGGGAACCGCTGGTGCGAGACCCCGTCGCCACCATCGACCAATCCGTCTGCCGCTCACCCTCAGACACCGTGGCCGACACCCCAGACGAGCCTGAAGCCGAAACCGAGTCTGAGGACGCCGGTGAGGAGTCAGCCACGGAGGCCGAGGCGAGTGACGAGACGGTCGAGGAAGCCGAACCGGACGGCGAGGCTGATGAGGACGAGTGAATCGGTGAGGCAGGGAGTCCGGCATCGGACCTTGACCTCTTCGGTCGACATGACATATCCAACGAGCGGTGCGGAGATCGAGACCTCGATTTCCGCGGTGGTGCTCTTTTGCTGGAACTGACACTGGAGGAACCCGGGGTGTCTTTGCGGAACTCGGCATTCGATCACGGTCTCCAGGCGGCGGGCGCTGGGTACAACCAGGGCCCCGACTACACCCGGCAACGGCAGATGACCATCGGGGACCTGCTCCTGGAGAACAGGATCATCTTCCTCGACGGCGTGATCCACGATGGCAGCGCCAACCTGATCGTGATGAAGCTGCTGTACCTGCAAAGCGAGAACAGACACCAGGACATTCACCTGTATGTCAACTCGCCGGGGGGCTCGGTCACCGCCACGATGGCCATCTACGACACCATGCAGTACCTCGATTGCGGCGTCGCCACCTACTGCGTCGGCCTGGCCGCCAGTGGCGGAGCGATCCTGGTCGCCGGGGGCCGCAAGGGCAAACGGCACGCACTGCCCCACGCCAAGATGATGATTCACCAGCCCTTCGGTGAAGTCGGCGGACAGGTCAGCGATATCGAGATCCAGGCCCGAGAGATCCTCGAGACTCGCGAACAACTCAACGAAGTCCTCGCACAACACACCGGACAGCCACTCGAACGGATCGCCAAAGACACCGATCGGGACTTCTACATGAGTGCCCAGGAGGCCAAGGAATACGGATTGGTCGACGAAGTGCTCGCCAAGGACGCCAAGGACGATAAGGACGATAAGGACGCCAAGGACGATAAGGACGATAACGGCGACAAGGACGACCCGAACAGCAACGGCGACGCTGACAAGCCGGGCGATGAAGCAGCCGACTGACCTCGCTTGCCCCCCTGACATTTCCTCCAGACAACCTGTTTTCCCCACTTACCCTGTCCCCTCAGATGCCGCCATGACCATTCCGATCCCCTACGTCATCGAACGACATGGCCGCGAAGAGCGGGCCATGGACATTTACAGCCGGTTGCTGAAGGACCGCATCATCATCCTCGGCAGCGGCATCAACGACACCGTCTCCAACAGCATCGTGGCTCAGTTGCTGTTCCTGCAGTTCGACGACGGCGAGTCGGACATCCACATGTACATCAACTCGCCGGGCGGCTCGATCACCTCGGGCATGGCCATCTATGACACGATGCAGTACATCGGTTGTGACGTGTCGACCTACTGCATCGGCCAGGCCTCGAGCATGGGCGCGATCCTGCTGGCCGCCGGCACGGCCGGAAAGCGAAACGCACTGCCCAACAGCCGGATCATGATCCACCAGCCACTGGCTGGCATGGAGGGAACGGCTACCGATCTGGAGATCCACGCCCGCGAGGTGCTGAAGGTCAAGCAGCGCATGAACGAGATCCTGCTGTCTCACACCGGCCAGACGCTCGAACAGATCGAACAGGACACCGACCGCGACAACTTCATGACCGCCGAGGAGGCTCAGTCCTACGGACTGATCGACAACGTCCTCGAGCATCTCGCTCACGAGGCCGCCGCCACCGACGACACCGACGACACCGACGACAACGACGACAACGACGACGACTGACCGCCCCTCGGCGGTCGGAGCATCCCATGGACGGGACACCGACACGACTCCTGCTGTCACTGGCAGCCCTGGCTGCCGGCTGCACCACTCCAGCTCAGGTCGAAGGCCTGGAAGCCGAGTTGCGAGACCAAAAGGACCGGCTCACTGCTCAGGCCGAGGCGCTCGATTCGGTTCGCTCCGAGCGAGACGCAATCCGCCGCCAACGCGACCAGTTGCTGGCCGGGACGGCGGCGGGGGTCCACCCCGAACAGGCCGACCTGCTGGTCCGGATCGACCGACTGGCGATCAACACCTGGATGACCGGTGGGCAGAACACCGACGACAGTCCCGGCGACGACGAACTCGTGGTGCTGGTTCAGCCTCGAGACGTCGACAACGAACCGGTCAAGCTGCCCGGGACGCTGCAGCTGCGGCTCTCCGACCCGGCTGCCCCCGAGGGCTCTCCCGCGCTGGGCTCGTGGCAATTCGCGCCGGACGAATGCCGGCGGCGGTGGCTGGGCAGCATGCTTTCGCAGGGATTTCTTTTTCGGCTCCCCTGGCAGACACCCCCCACGCGAGACCGCCTGCTGCTGCACGCTCGTTTCGACACCACCGACGGCCGTCGCTTCGACGCGGACGCCCTGATCCGCATCCGCCCGCCGGCCACGAACCGCAGTCAGCCGGTTCAGACCTCGAACTCCTCGCCACCGGACGGCGGCTGAGACGCACCCGGCCCCGGGCCGCCTCCGGCCAACTGGCGGGCGTGGGCCATCGCCTGGTCCCCCTGCTCCCCCCGGCCGCATCTCTGGCAGATCACCGCCAGTTGCGTCCAGGCAAAGGCGTCCTCGGGATCGAGCTCGGTGACCCGTTCGGCGTGTGCCACCGCATCGTCGCTCCGGCCCAGCTTCTCCAGGTACACCGCCAGCGCCGAATGCGACAGAACATGATCGGGTTCAGCGGCCACGATCGTCTCCAGTTGGGCAACCGCCGACTCGAGGTCGCCGGCGTCCTTGTGGGCCATCGCCCTGTCGTATCTCTCAATCGTCTCTGACATCTCCGTCTCGCTCTCCCCTCGGGGTTTCCCTTCACCGCCGCAGCCGCTCCTCCGCCAGCAGCCTCTGGAACGCTATGATGCCGTCTGAGCGTTTCACGTGAAACACCAGCCGCCTTCTCTCGTGCCGACGGGTCCTTCCGGATTGAACACTTCACCCGACGCTCCCGTCCCCGCTCCCCTGCCACCGGCCGGTTTGCCCGACCGGTCGAGGGCGAGCAACCCCTCGAGGTCCTGGTGGATCTTTCTGGTCACCACCTCCGTGGTGGCGGCGGCGTTGCGAACGGCGATGCCGTCGGGAATCGCCATCGAGCACTTCGATGAGGGCGTGTACGCCTCGAACCTCTGGTGTCCCGACGACGGCTACAGCTATCCCGACCGGCATCTCTATGCTCCCCCGGGACTGCCAC
>Ga0310342_100000492_pt1 | contig 22079 bp, 20 predicted proteins | sample S15DNA20500_MG_FD_206155 | JGI IMG/M metagenome (GOLD analysis project Ga0310342, IMG submission 206155) | Marine microbial communities from station ALOHA, North Pacific Subtropical Gyre - S1503-DNA-20-500_MG | ecosystem: Environmental > Aquatic > Marine > Oceanic | place: Pacific Ocean: North...
AATTCCTTCCTCCGTCCTCCCGGAGGGGTTGGAGGGACGGGCGGACTGGCGGGAGGAATTGGTCATCACAATCGATCCAGCGGATGCGCGTGATTTCGATGATGCGATCTGGCTACGGGAGCACGAACAGGGATGGGAGCTGGCGGTGCACATCGCGGATGTCGCACACTATGTGAAGCCGGGCACCGCCCTGGACCGGGAAGCACGGGAGCGAGGCAACTCGACCTACCTGGTGGACCGGGTTCTCCCGATGTTGCCTGAAGCGTTGAGCAACGGCATCTGCTCCCTGGTGCCGGGGGAGGACCGCCTTACCTGTTGCGTGGTGATGCGTTTCGACGGTAAGGGGAAAATGACGCAGGTGCGTTTCGAAAAGGCGGTCATCCGTTCCAAGTTCCGGCTCACCTACGAGGAAGCGCAGAACATGCTCGAGGGTAAAAGGGATGTGGATGATCCGTCGCGCCGCGGAATCGCGGGCACTCTCAGGGAGTGCTGGAAGCTGGCCAAGCTCCTGCGCCAGCGCCGGTTTGTTCAGGGAGCACTGGATCTGGAGTTTCCGGAGATTCGCGTGGAGCTCGATGAGTCCGGTCGCCCAGCCGGTTACCGGCGCGAGGACTACAATGAAAGTCACCAGCTGATCGAGGAGTTCATGCTGGCAGCCAATGAGGCGGTGGCGCGTGCGGTGAAGAATGCCGGGCGTCCCGGGATTTATCGCATGCACGAGGAACCGGATCACGACAAGCTCTTCGAATTCGCGGAACTTGCGCGTGCTCACGGTTATGAGCCGGGGGATCTCGTCAACAAGAAGCACATTCAGAGTCTTTTGCGGGAATGTCGGGGACAACCGGAAGAGCACGCCATCAAGGTGGGCCTGCTCAAGAGTCTGAAGCGGGCGAGTTATCGCGAGGAGCCTCTGGGCCACTACGGTCTCTCCAAGACAGACTATTGCCATTTCACCAGTCCCATCCGCCGCTATGCCGACCTCATCATGCACCGGGCGCTGGAGCCCCTCCTGGAGAGCCCGCCCACCCACCCCTCGCGGGCGCCGGCCCAGGTGCAATGTGCGGAGATCTCAAATCACATCTCCACCACCGAGCGAACGAGTGCGAGTGCGGAAACGGAATCGCATCGCCTCAAGATGCTCGAGTGGTTGCACCTCAGCGCGCATGAGGCCAACCCTCCCGTCTTCGAGGCGGTTATCACGGACGTGCGCAGGATCGGCCTCATGGTTGAGGCTCTTGAAATTCTGCAACGTGGTCTCGTCAAACGGGATGAGTTCCCTGCCGGAGACTGGCGTCTGGAGTCCCACCGGATGCGGTATGCCACGATGCAGGGCGCCGAGTTGACTCTGGGCCAGGTCGTGGTGGTACGGGTGGCGAGGGTCAATATGGAACGCCAGTTGGTGGATTTCCTGCTGGTGGGAGAGTGAACTGGGGGTGCCGAAGGGGGGGCACGCGTTTTTTTGCACTTTGGGCGATAGGAATCGGGGCGTGCGACAGTTTAGTGAGGGAAGCAACAAGCGTGCTTCCACGCACACAAACTACTGATGAAGAATACATTGAAACTGATAGCGGCGATCACGATCGCCGGGGTGGGACTGGTCGTTGCCGACGAGAAGGATGGTGACAAGCCCAAGGACAAGCCAGCCAAGAAGGCAAAGGGTGGGGGACTGATGTCCGCCGACAAGAACAAGGACGGCAAGATCACCCTGGATGAATTGAAGTCCTGGGGAGCGGCCAAGTCCAAGCCTGTTCCAGCCGAGAAAATCGAGGCGATTTTCAAGAGGCGGGACAAGAATGGGGACGGGGCCCTGACCGCCGACGAAGTGAAGGGCGGCAGGAAGAAACCCAAACCTGGGGGCGAAGGCAAAAAGAAGAAGCCTGGGGCCAAGGATGGAGCTGCCAGCTAGCACTCTCCCTTTTCCTCAGCTTCGTTAAGTTAATCAAGGCCGCGGGAGACCGCGGCCTTTTTTGTTGGGTGCCGATTCCCGGCGATAAAACGGTGCGAAGGTTTGGCAGGGTTCAAAAGTTCTTTTCCTGTCCGCAGGAAGAAGCCATATCTGGCCCGTCATGAAACTCATCCTGCTGCTTGCGGCGGCTTCCACATTACCGGGCGTCCTGTCGGCGCATCCCCACAAGGGGGTTGCACTGCAGGGCGAAGTTCTCACCGTTGCGGTTGCCACCGGTTCCGGTGATCATACTTATAAGAACGTTCCCTGGTGGGGGACGACGGAAAACAAGGGGGTAGGCAGTACCAATGGCGGGGTTGCGATCGACAAGGCCGGAAGAATCTACTTCAGCACGGATACGCCGAACGGGATCCTCATCTACGATGCAAAGGGAAAGCAGGTGGGGAAAGCGGGACCAAGCAACGTCCATGATCTCTTCATCCGGGAAGAGGGCGGAACGGAGTACATCTGGGCCTCCCATACAGCGGGAAAGCGCCTGGTAAAGATGACGCTGGACGGCAAGGAAGTCTTCCAGATCCCGAACCACAAGACCGTTGAGGTCAAGGGCGGATGGGGAGGAGTGACCGCTGCCGATATTGCACCCGACGGCTCGATCTTCATTGCCCTTGGATACGGCTCCAACTTCATTCACAAGGTTGACGCGGAGGGAAAACTCATCAAGACCTTCGGCGGACGGGGCAGGGGAGAAGGCCAGTGCAATGTCGCGCACGGCATGGCTCTTGACTACCGCTTTGATCCGCCGCGAATCATGGTGGCGGACCGCGAGAACGGTCGCCTGACCCACTGGGATCTGGATGGAAACTGGATCGCAGTGGTTGCTGACGGCCTGCGCCGGCCCACTGATCTTGCCTTCCGGGGAGAGGTGGTGGCGGTGACCGAGTTGGCGGGTGGAGTCAAGATCCTCGACAAGGCCGGCAAGGTGATTGCCCTTCTCGGTGAAAACCCCAACCCGAAACAGAGGGGGCAGAACGGGGTGGCGCCCGACCAGGCGAAGCCCGCCCACTTCACTGCCCCCCACGGATTGGCTTACGACCCGTCAGGGAATCTCTATGTGCAGGACTGGAACCGGTTCGGCCGCATTGCCAAACTCCTTAAAGTGAAGTCGTCGAAGCAATGACCAGCATCTCCCTGGAAGATAATTTCGAGGATGTTCTCGGGAAAGCGCTGCGGGGCACCGGAATCGCAGACGGGGTTCTGGAGTTCCTGACGGGCGTGCCCGAGGAGACCATCGCGAAACTGAAAGACGGTGAATTCGAGGAGGATGCCTTGCGCAAGGTCGCCTCGCCCCTCGGGCTGGATGCGGACACGCTGGTGGAGCGTGCAAAGGAAGCATGGACGCCGGAGCCGGTCGACCTGGAGGGTCTGTGCCAGTACAACACCGTCTATGAGGACATGACGGTGAATAACTATCTGGTGTGGGATCCCACCTCCCGGGAGGCAGCACTCTTCGATACCGGAACGGATGCAGGCAGGGCAATCGGGCTCGTTAACGAACTGGACCTGAAACTCACGCAACTCTTCCTCACCCACACCCATCTCGATCATATCATGGACCGGGCTGCGGTGGAGGCGCACAATCCGGAGGTGAAGACCTTCGTGTGCGCCCTTGAACCGGCGGCGGGAGCAACCCGGTTTCAACCGGGGGATGCGTTCTCGGTGGGGACGTTGCGGCTTTCCACCCGCCTCACCAAGGGCCATTCGCCGGGTGGCACGACCTACGTGATTAACGGCCTGGCGCGTCCTGTGGCGATTGTGGGGGATGCTCTCTTCGCACAGTCCATGGGAGGAGGAATGGTTTCCTACCAGGACGCCCTGGCAACGAACCGGGCCGAACTGTTCAGTCTGCAGGATGACACCATCATTTGCCCGGGACACGGGCCGATGACGACGGTGGGCGAGGAAAAGGCCCACAATCCCTTCTACCCAGAATTCAAGTAAAGTAAGAATAAGATACCATGAGCCAGAAAGTAGCATTTGTCGGAGTGGGACGGATGGGCGCCAACATGGCCCGCCATCTGCAACTCGATTGCGGTCACGATGTGACCGCGGTCTATGATATCAACAAGGAGATCGCCGCCTCCCTGGCGGAAGAACTGAGCGCCGTGAACTGCGGGAAACTCGCCGAGGTGACCGCCGCCGCGGACGTCATCATCACGGTGATCACGAACGACGACGCCATGCGTGCGATCTACTTCACGGAGGGGGACAATCTGTTGCAGAATGCGGGCGGCAAGACCTTCATCAACTGCGCCACCCTCTCTCCAGGCGCGCACCGCGAAGTATACAATGCCGGCAAGGAGCTCGGGGCCGCGGTGCTGGAAGGCGCCATGGCTTCAAGCATCAGTCACGCCCGGGAAGGTAACCTCTACCTCATGATCGGGGGTGAGGAAGAAGTCTTCAACAGTCATCGGGTACTTCTTGATGACCTCTCCCTGAACCTGCGCCACTGCGGAGAGGCTGGACAGGCCGCCAAGGTGAAGGCGCTGGTGAACATGGTGATGAACATCAACACGGCTGGTCTGGCGGAGGGCCTCGGCCTGGCTACGGCCCTGGGGCTCGATCTCGGGTTGATCTGTGAAATCTTCTCCCAGACCGGTGCCAACTCACGCGTGCTGGAGACGGATTCCGAGGACATGATCGACCGCGATCATGAGTGCTGGTTCTCAGCCGAACACGCCGCCAAGGACTCCGGGATTGCGCAGGCCCTGGCGCAGGACGCAGGCTTGAGTCTGCCTGTCAACGATGCGACCAAGGCACAGTATGACAAGATGACCGCGGAAGGACTTGGCGAACTGGACAAATCCGGGATCGCCGAACTGACCTTCCCGGGGCGGCACGGATCCTGAGAGAGCCGGAGATCTTATAAAATCTAAGGCTTCAGATTCAGAGTCTGGGGAATTCCCCAAGAGAAAGAGCCCCGCAATTGCGGGGCTCTTTGACATTAGTCTTTAAGCTTGGAATTTGGACTACCCGGTGATTTCAGCGCCGTGGAAGTCGTTCCAGTCTTCAAGGTTGTTGAGATTTACCGCGTCGAGGATGCCAGCATCGGTGGGAAGGCCGACCGAGCTGAGAATGCCGTTCCGGGTGTCGTCGTCGTGGTTATAACCGTCAACCGCCGCGTTGTGAGCGGCAATCGCGCCGGCATCCGCGTTTCCGTTGGCTTGGCACCAGGCCTCGCAAGCGACGTAGTTTGGCTTCTCGGCTGCGACGTAATCGAGGAACGCCTGACGATCGATGCTCAGTGCATCGAGGGTCATCTGGTCGAATCCGGCGCCGGCGGCGGGGTAGTCGGGATGAAGTTTGCCAGCTGCGTCGAGCGAAGCTTTCTGCCAGAGGCGTGGGAGATGCTGCACACCGAGAGGACCTGCGGTGCCTGAACTGATGGTTGGAATAATGCTCATGATTCTAGGTTTAGCGTTGAACAGGTGTACCGATAGCGTCGGGTGAGGTTTCTTGGCAATAGCAATCCGAACAGAAGGGCGAATTTTCCAGAGATCAGAGGCTGAATTCTAAATCTGTTGAACTAACCTGCCGGCGGTGGAAGCGACGGTGGCGGGCAGGACCGGGGGGAGAACGGGTGACGGAGGTTGTATATTGTCCCGCCGTCCGGCAGAGCCTTCTTGCGGTGGAACGTGGGCTCTTGGGGAGAGAAAACTGATGGGGTCGAACCACTATTATTCAGGGCCGAACTGGCTGATTGACAGCCTTCAAACGGTTGCTAAGGTGCGCGCCCGTTCGCGCCGGGCACTTTGATTCCCCCCAACGCGCAACCCCTTTTGCAACTAGATTTACTCCTTTCTTCACGATGGCAACCAAACGCAAGACCGCCCGCAAATCGAAGACCCGCAAGTTCCGGAATTACGTTTACTTTTTTGGTGGCAGCAAGGCCGATGGAGACGGTTCTCAGAAGGCCCTCCTCGGGGGGAAGGGCGCTAATCTCGCCGAAATGAGCCGGATCGGAATTCCCGTTCCCGCAGGATTCACCATTACGACCGAGGTCTGTACCTACTACTACGATCACAAGAAGAACTGGCCCACCACTCTTGAAGCCGAGATCCGCTCCAACATTGCCAAGATCGAGAAGGCAATGGGCAAGAAGTTCGGGGATCTCAACAACCCGCTCCTCCTCTCTGTGCGTTCCGGAGCGCGTGAATCAATGCCGGGGATGATGGATACGGTCCTGAATCTCGGAATCAACGACAAGGTGGTGGAGGCTCTCGCAGCCAGGACAGGCAACGCCAAGTTCGCCTGGGACAGCTATCGACGCTTTCTGCAGATGTACGGCAGTGTGGTAATGGGAGTAGAGGCACACGCCCACGAGCATCACGATCCCTATGAGGTTATCCTCGACAAGGCCAAGGCCAGGGCAGGGGTTCAAGACGATTCCGGACTGCAGGAGGCGGACCTCCGCTGGGTCATTGCGGAGTTCAAGAAGCTGATCCGAAAGCGGGCCGGACGGGCCTTCCCTGAGGATCCCATGGAGCAGCTCCATGGCTCAGTCAACGCGGTCTTTAATTCCTGGAACAATGACCGGGCCAAGGTCTATCGCCGGAAGTACGGGATCCCGGTGGAGTGGGGGACTGCGGTGAACGTGCAGGCCATGGTCTTCGGGAACACCGGAAAGAACTCGGGGACGGGAGTGGCCTTCACGCGCGATCCGGCCACGGGCGAGAATGTCTTTTACGGTGAGTACCTGATCGACGCCCAGGGTGAGGATGTCGTTGCCGGAGTCCGCACTCCCAAGCAGGTGGCCCGGATGGCCAAGGACCTGCCAGGCTCTTTCAAGGAACTCCTCAAGATCCGCAAGATCCTTGAGAAGCATTTCCGCGATGTTCAGGACGTCGAATTCACTATCGAGGAGGGACGTCTCTGGATGTTGCAGACCCGCAACGGCAAACGCACCGGCTTTGCGGCGGTAAATATCGCCCTGGATATGGTGAAAGAGCGTCTCATCTCAAAGGAAGAGGCGATCCTGCGCATCCCTGCCGAAGATCTCAGTCACCTCCTTGCTCCCATCTTTGACTCGGCTGCTGAGCGCAAGGCGTCCAAGATCGGCAGTGGACTTCCTGCCGGACCTGGAGCGGCAAGCGGACATATTTACTTCACCGCGGATGCCGCGGTGGCGGCCGCCTCCAGGGGCCAGAAGGTGATCCTCACCCGCCAGGAGACATCTCCCGAGGATTTGCGCGGAATGATTGCAGCGGAGGGAATCCTGACGACCCGTGGGGGAGCGTCCTCACACGCCGCTCTGGTGGCCCGCCAGATGGGCAAGGTCTGCGTCTGTGGTGCCCATGACATGGATATTGACTATGCCAGAAAGACTCTCAGCGGACACGGTGTGACCCTGAAGGAGGGTGCCTGCCTCTCGCTCAATGGCTTTGTGGGTAATGTTTATGCCGGAGAGCTCAAGACCTCGCCGTCGCAGGTCATTCAGGGACTTCTAGAGAACAAGGCCGCGGCCAGGCGCAGTGCGACCTACAAGAAATTCGAGCAGCTCATGGGCTGGGCCGACAGACTCCGCAAACTGGGTGTGCGTACGAATTCCGATACCCCGGGCCAGGTTAAGAACGCGATCAAGTTTGGGGCGGAAGGGATTGGCCTCACCCGGACCGAACACATGTTTTTCGAGGGTAATCGCATCGATGCCGTGCGGCAGATGATTCTGGCAGAAGATGATGCAGGTCGCGCCAAGGCTCTCAGGAAACTGCTCCCCTACCAGAAAAAGGACTTCGTGGGAATCTTCAGTGCTCTCCAGGGACGTCCCGCTACCATTCGCCTCCTTGATCCGCCTCTTCACGAGTTCATCGGCACCATGACGCCGACCCAGATCAAGGCTCTTGCCAAGAAGATCAAGATCACCCCCGCAGCGATCAAGAGGCGCATCAAGGCTCTCCATGAGGAAAACCCGATGCTCGGGCACCGTGGTTGCCGTCTCGGGATTGTCTACCCGGAGATCACGAGGATGCAGGCCACTGCGATTCTTGAAGCGGCCGCCGAGGTGCAGTCCAAGGGAATCAAGGTCCTCCCCGAAATCATGGTTCCGCTGGTGAGTTACGAGAAGGAACTCGAGCTTCAGAAGGCGGTGATCGACGAAGCTGCCGCCGAGGTACGCAAGAAACGCGGCCTCAAGGCCAGTCAGCTGAAATACCAGGTGGGGACCATGATCGAAATCCCCCGTGCAGCGCTCACCGCCGCCGATGTGGCGAAGCATGCTGCCTTCTTCAGCTTTGGAACGAACGACCTGACCCAGACCTGTCTCGGTCTCAGCCGGGATGATTCCAGCTCCTTCCTGCCGGATTACCAGGATGCCGAGGTGGTGAGCACCAATCCTTTTGCGAGTCTGGACCAGACCGGGGTTGGGCAACTCGTTGAAATGGGGGTCAAGGGTGGCCGTCAGACCAAGGATAAGCTCAAGATCGGCATCTGTGGGGAGCACGGAGGGGACCCTGCCTCGGTGAAATTCTTCCACCGAACCGGGCTTAACTATGTGAGTTGCAGCCCGTTCCGCATCCCGATTGCCAAGCTGGCAGCGGCCCAGGCCGTGCTTGAGGAGCGGGGGCTGGCCCGTGGTGAGATCTCCTAGGCCCTGGTTGGTCGAAAACACTCTATTTCCGGCTCTCGCCATCGGCGGGAGTCGGTTTTTTTTGTCCGTGTGCCCGAGCTGGGCAGGGATGAGCCTGAAATTCGCAGAAAATTAAAGAGTGTCCGCGAGGCAGCCCATAGGGCTGCAAAATCACGCAATACTCTTATAGTGAATTATTTGCGTCTCTTTCTGGGAGCGATAAAGGCCAAAATTTGGAGTAATTGAAAGTAATTAACACGGGAAAAATAAAAAAGATTGAACATTTAGTTAAGTTCAATTAGAAACTGGGGACGGATGAGTATTTGTGACTCCAAATTATCTGGAACTGCAGGGATCAGCCTCCTTTGGGATGCGGGTGAGCCACAGTTTGGTGATTTGGGTTGTCCCAGATCAGTTCAACCGGGTTCGTACTACTACCACCAAATCCACTCAGGATCTCTACATATTTAACCGACTGGAGATGGTTGGCGCCCACCCCATCACACGGGGGCCATCTACCAGCAGGAGAGGCGCCCTACGGCAAGTAATTTAGCGATACTCAACAGAACTGACAACTAGCTGATGCAGTCCCTCTGGTCTCACCCTTACCCAGACGGCGGAGCGCAGATCCCGATAAATCACTCGGGAGTTCGTTTCCGCTCGTTGCAGGTCGCTCTTTAACTCCCCATGAGTGCGATCCAACAACCGCCGGTCCTGCCGGAGACTCCGCAATTGCGGGTCTTCCAGCCAGGCATGTCCGGTGAGGAACTTCTCGCGGTCTCGCTGGAGGCCTGCGAGGGACGTGGTGTTTCCGATATTCAGTTCCGCGCCAAGCGCCCTATCTACGTTGAGACCAACCATGGGATGGAATGCCTTGATTCCCTGGGATTCCTCTCCGATCGCGACCTCCTGGAGATTTACAAGGAACTGGTTCGTCGGCAGGAAGAATCCGGTCATGGGTTTGGTGGAAATGATCACGCCAGTCTCCCGGATGATAAGATTGCACGCGCGCTCCAGCGCTTCCAGGAAACCCGGGTAGACGATTTTGCGGCCGATGGGGTGCAGTATGCCAATGGTAGCAAGGTTTCGGGACGCCTGCGGATTCAGGCACACCTTTCTGCTTCGGGACTGGGTATAACCTGCCGGATACTGAGTGATAAGATACCGCCCCTCGACGTGCTGGGGATCGATCCTGATACCGCGGCTTCGTTGCGGCAGGCTGTCTGTCGGCGGGCCGGCCTTTGTCTGGTCACCGGGCCGACCGGTTCCGGTAAGTCGACCACGTTGGCCTCTCTCATGGACTGGCTCCGCCAGTCGTCGCCCAAGCACATTGTCACGATCGAGGATCCGATCGAATACCGCTATCAGGCGGACATGGAGCATCCCAACTATCCCGGTCATCGGGCCATGTCACCGACTATCATCACTCAACAGGAAGTGGGCCGTGACGTGGTCAGCTACCGCCAGGGCCTCAAGGATGTTTTGCGGAAGGCCCCCCACATCATTCTTCTTGGGGAAATCCGGGACCGCGATGCCATGGATACCTGTCTGGAAGCTGCCCAGACCGGTCACCTGGTTCTCTCCACTCTTCACACCACCGGGGCAGTGAAGACCATGGGCCGAATCCTGGAGATGTACCCCCATGAGAAGTTTCATTCCGTTCTCAGCCGCCTGAGCGAGATGCTGATCTTCATTCACTCCCAGGGTCTTCTGAAGGGACTGAACGGGAAGAGGGTTCTGACCTACGAATTTCTGCAAAACAACGATGATGCGGTGGCCAGTGCGATTGCGAATTACACCTCCGGAGCGAATTCGCTGGAAGATGTGATTCGCCGCGCCGGCAACATCTCGTGGGATGACAGTCTGCGCGACCTGCTCGGGCGCGGTGTCATCGATGAACAGACTCATGAGAGCGCTCGAATGAACCGGAATGATGAAGATGAAATCTGACCGGTGATTTTGGGAACCTCAATAGTATGCGCCTTGTGCGCATCATCAACCGAAACAGACAAGAAACAATGACACTGACATACACCCAAAAAATCAGGAAGTCCGGGATGACCCTCATTGAGTTGACGGTCGTGATCCTTGTTCTTCTTTCACTGATCAGTATCCTTTTCGTCGGCGCCCGCGCCTGGAAGAGGGGTTCTGACCGTGCTGGATGCATTATGAACATCCGTAACGTCCAACAAGGAATGCGGTCCTTCCAGAATATGAACGGCCACAGTGCTGGTGACACCGTTGCCGGTGCCAAGAACGAGATCATCGGTCCCGGCAAGTTCGTGGAAAGCCCGCCCCGGTGCCCTGGCGCCGGTGACTACAGGTTTATGGACGACGAGCTCCCGGGAGCGGGCTCTCTCTACATGAACTGCTCGTTGTCCGGCGTGGAGAAGCACGTCCCCTCCGATCACGGCGACTGGTAAGAAGTCAATCTCCGGAGACTGGCGCTGGAGAAAGTCGGCGCCGGTCCCGGTGATGTGCCCCGGACTCTCAGGCCGAGTCATTCGAGGTCCGATCCCTCTGACTCGCCAGGATTGCTGGAAACCTTCCTCACTATGGATGCCCTGATCCACCCAGCCCAACTCTCTGCCTGGCAACGGTTCCTTCAGGCCCGTCGTCTCCACCGCGAGACCACCCGCTCGAAGAACTCCGATTGGTACAGCAGTGCCCTCGAACTGGAGTGTCAACTCCACTTGTTCCTCGAAGGCGAGGATATTTCGGAGGCCCACATTTGTTCTGGAAAAGAGGACAGAAAGAACTGGGTCCGGATGAGTGCGCCTTCCCTGCAGGCAAGTGAGGAGGAGCTGGGGGAGTATATCTCGGAGATTCGCGGAGAGTTCAACGGAAAGCCGCGTTCCCTTGCCGTGATCCTCCATCTGGCGGACGAATTCGCCATCTCGGAGCTCGCTCGGGCCAACGAGCGTCCCGAGGACCTGAGAGCTCTGAGCGATCAGCTCACCAATGCGCCCCAGGAAGTCCTGGAGGATCATAGTATCTCAACGGAGGAGCTGTCTTTCCGGCTCTTTCCTTATCCTGGTGCCAGACCTGGCCAACTATTCGGCTCGGCCATTACGATTTCCCGCAAGTGTCAGAACTACCTTCGCCAGATCCGGACGATTGGTGAAACCCTCAACTTTCCCATCCGCACCTGCGCCCTGAGCGCTCCCCTGGTGGCCTTGGCCTCCCTGCCGCAATTGGCCTCCCAGTTGCCTTCCCAGCCGTTCAGCATCCTGTTTTCTTATTCGGCCTTCTCCGTAATCGCCTTTTTTACTGCAGAGGGGGATCTCGTCATGCTCCGGTCCGTTCGGCATCATGCGGGGGGTGCTCCTCCACACGTGGAGCGGATCATGCAGACCATGGCCGCTGCACTCGAGCTGCCCGAACCACTGGTCTACATCCTCCCCCTGTCCCACGAGGAGACGGATTCTGATCTCCCCGAACTGTCTGGAGCCGTGACTCTCAACTGGCGTGGGAGCGCCTGGTTTGATCCTGAAGTGCCGCTTGAGTTTCAAGGCCCCTCCAGCCTCCTGACCGCTGACCAGGCGGAAGGGCTGGCTGCTTCCGAGACCTTCCGGGGGATGGCTGAGCAGAAGTGGGCGACCCAGGATTTCCTCCCAGCCACCATGGAAGAGACGGAACTCTGTCCCTCTCAAACCGAGATGAAGATCCTCCGCTACGGATCAGTGGCCCTGCGGGTTGGTGCCGTGGCGCTGGTCCTTTTCCTGTCCTGGACCGGGATTCGGACCGTGAGAATCATCAATGACGAAGCCTGGAATCAGACCGGCGAGGTCTCCCGCGAAGGCAACAAGATTCTCGCTTCGGAAATCCGCCGTTATGAGCAATGGAGCTCCCTGCTCGCCGACCGTTCCAAGGCATGGGTATCCATGGAGCTCGTAAACCAGCTCTTTCCGGATCCGGAGAGCGTGATCCTCTCTGAAGCCACTCACCGGGTGAGGCCGGAAGTAGTTAACGAAAAGGGCAAGAAGGCGGGCGTGATCAAGGAGTGGACCATCAACGGGCTCTCCAACACGGAGGCCCTGAATCACCTCACCGTGATCAGCACTACCGAGGGAATGGGGAAAGTCTTTGAGATTGTCCGGAAGCATACTGGCAACGATTCCCTCCGGATGGACCTGTCCTCCCGCACCCTTCTGGTGAATCTCCTGACTTCGGAGAACAAACGCTTCAAGCCGGATGGCGGAACGAAACCCGAAGAACGATTTGCCCACAATTTCAGACTGACCATCACTCAGCGTATTACTGCGGAGGACCCCATTGCGATTCCCATTGTTTCCATCCCATGAACACCCATTACAAAGAGTCCGTCATCGTCTTCGGCCTGGTAGCCCCGGTGCTGTTTGTCGTGATTGGCCTGGGCTTGGGAGTTCACTTCCAGGGAAAGCTGGAGAACACATACGAAGCCCGGCGCAATCACCACCGGACCTTCAAGACCCTGGAAAGGGAACGGGGAGTGCTGGAGCAGAACGTTCAGTCGCAGGCTCCGCACATGCATCGCTGGATGGCTCTTTTCGAGCAGCCTGCCGCGACCACCATCAATACCTTCTTCCGCGAGTTTCAGAAAGAGTTCGATGCCACTCATTTCCAGCAGACGGCCTTCCGTCCGACCTCCACGGCAGGGGGCATTGGTAGCGCAAGCAAACAGCCGTCCATTCAGCTGGACTTCTCCTTCCGCGGAACCTTCCGGGCTCTCCAGACCGCTTTCCTCGAACTGGAAACGAGAATGCCGCAACTACAACTCGATAGCATCAAACTCTCCAGGGCCGCCAACCAGAATGTCCTCAACGCGAACGTCGTTTACACCACATGGCAGAAGCAATGAAAGCGATTCTCCTTGTTCTCCCTCTCGCCACCTCCCTGCTGGCTGCCGGGGAACCCGTTCCAGTTGTCTCCTCGGCTGTGCCCGGGAGCATCCCCGCGAGGTTTCTCGCTGAAGATCTGGATGACCGGATCGCAAGGATGAGAAAACGACTCTCCATCATCAGCCGTGAGCGCGGGCCATTTGGCCTTTATCAGAATCCGGCGAAGATTCCGGTGATCAACCCTGTCGCCAAGAAGGTTCGTAAGACACCCTTCATTGAATTCATCAACGGCATCCAGATTTCCGTGATCAATTCGAGGGAGAAGGAGTTTCTTGTCGGCGCCCGCATGTTCCGGGTGGGCCAGGTTTTTCCCATCGTCCGTGGTGGTGAGCGCCTCTCCGTCCGGGTGGAGGCCGTCGGGCCCTCCCGGGTGACTTTCAGAAACCTGCAGACCGGAGAAGTCGCTCTTCGCCGTCTCGATGTCCTTCCCGATGGCGTGACCGCCGCCGCAGGCCGGTTCCGGGTGCAGGGTGTTACCCCCAGGAGCCGAGGCGAAGCAGAGCCTCTCCGGCTTGAGCTCAACACCTCCCCTCCCGCCCCGTAAGGAATCCACCCCTATCAACAATACCCTTATGAAACCGAAAAAATTACTGTTTCCCGTGCTGCTGCTTCTGAGCGTTGCACTCGTTCGTGGGCAGCAGGTTCCAGTCCCAGTTCTTCCGGAAGAACCGGATGAGGCGCCGCCGCTGGTAAGCCCTCCCGAGTTCGATCCTTCGGCACCAGGTGTGGCTGACCCACCTCCACCACCAGCCGATCCGCCCGGTGAGAGTGTGCCCATCGGAGTTCCGGCCCTTCCCGGGGGCCGGGATCTTTCCGAATTGCCACCCCCGCCTCCACCTCCGAGTGGAGAGAATGGCGGGCCCGGTGTTCCGGGCGATGATCTCGGGCAGATCGAGGAGAGCAACGGTGAATACCTGATCAGGGATGCCGCAATCAACGATATCTTCCAGATGCTGGCCAAGCGGGCCAACAAGCAGTACTTCCACAACACCAGTATTTCCGGTGCCGACTTCAAGGTGAGCGGTCACCTCAATGGTGGTGATCCCTTGCAGCAGATGGAGGAACTGGCATTCCAGTACGGCCTGACACTGTACACCAAGGGGAATACCGTTTATGCGCTGAATGCCGAGCAACTCAACCGGCTGCCCGCGACGGAGTGGGCTTATCAACTGCGCTATTTGCGTCCCACGGACATCGAGCAGATCAAGGGATTGATTCAGCCCATACTGTCACCCACCGGGGTCGCCAATTATGAACCCAAGACCAACACCATCATTATCGTTGATGCGGCCCACCAGGTGGCGCGTGCCAAGAATATTCTTGCCATGGTTGACAAGGCCAAGGGTCAGGTCGTCATCGAGATCAAGATTCTCAGCGTGAACAGTAGTGCTGGCGAGCGCAAGGGAGTCGACTGGGCCTCCAATCTTGGGAATACCGGAATCTCGCTTGAGACTATCGCGAGCCTGAATTCCCTCTTCGGCATCGATAATACCCTCGCCGCCACCGGAACCCTCGGATCAGGATCTGTTCTCCGCGGGAGCGATACTCCCAGCAACAACACGATTGTTCTTTCCCCGATTCAGATGGGTGGAGTCCTCCATGCGTTGCAGAGGGGAGGCCTTGTGACTCAGACCTCCAATCCGACCCTGATCACGGAGGATAATGAGAAAGCCACGATCTCCCTCATTGATCGTGTTCCGATCATTACCACGACCATCAGCGAGACCCAGGTGAGCAACCAGGTCACGGAAGAGGTGCGTTATTCAGTGGATACGAAGGATCCGACGGGAGATCCCTCTACTACCCGTGAGATTGGAGTGACGGTGGCAGTCACCCCGACTCTCCTTCCTGACGGCACGATCCGGATGCAAATGCGTCCGCGTTCGGCTCAGGTCGTGGGGGAGATCATCGGTCAGAGTGGCAACAAGTATCCCCGTGTGTCCGAGTCCATGATTGAGAGTATCACCCGCATTCCTGATGGGCACTCCCTCGTGGTGGGCGGTTTCTACGGACAGGTCAAGACGAAGGACAAGAACAAGGTGCCGCTTCTAGGAGACATCCCCGGCATCAACTTCTTCTTCAAGAGCAAGGATGCCGCCAAGGAAACCTCAAGCCTCGTTTTTGTGGTGACTCCGACCTCCTACAATCCGGGGAGTGTTGCTGAGAACGGTGCGACCAGCAGGGCGATCCGTGATGATGTGAGCCTCAAGCCCGGACACGACTGGATTGAACCAGCGCTTCCGGGACCGGCCCACGAACCGAACCTGAATCGGGCCCTCAAGGATCTGCGACCCAGTCAGCGGGACCACCGGCCCACGGTGGAAGAGTTGAAGGTAGATCTCAAGGAAGAAAGCCGTGCCAAGAGCGTGCTTCGTCATGGTCGCCTGAAGTTCGTCCGAAAGCGCTAGTCCAACATGCAGACCCAGGCTGAAAATACGGTTGTGCTGGAGAGTGCGTCTCTTCCCGGAGGCGCACCTGCTGCCACCGACCCGACCTGCCTCGATCAGACCACCAAGCTCCTTCAGGAGCGGGGCCTGGCGACACCGACTGAACTGCACCAGCTCCGGGAACACGGTCTCGCACCGCTGCAGGGACCAAGGCCTTGGGACCCCCTTGAGTTTCTCGCGGCCCTGCGCGTGAGCGATCCTGATGCCCGTCCCCTGGAAGTCGAACAACTGGGGCGGACTCTTTCGCAGGCAATGGGCCAGCAGCTGGCGCTGGTGCCCTTCGCAAGCAGGATGCCCACACCTTCCGCTTTTTATGATCTCCATGAAAATCTCCTGGCGGAATGCAGAAGGTTGATGACTCCGATTCTCTACGCCGAGGAATCGGAAGTGATCGGAGTCGCTTCGATCAATCCGGTTGCGCTCGGTATTGCCGCCCAGATCATCATGCGCACCCTCGGGGAGAAGACCGGAACTACTCCGATCGTATCGCGGATACTGCTCCATCATGATGGATGGATGTCACTCTGTCAGCAACAGTTTGGGATATGATCGAGTTTGACGGCATTCAGTTCAACGATTTGATCAGCGGTCGGGTCATGGATGCGCTTGCTGAACATGACGCCTCCCTGGCCGAGCTGGGTCATGACCAGGTTCCCAACAGAGTTTCCCGCCCCCTGTTCATGTCCGCCGTCGCGCAGGTGAACGGGCTGCCGTTTCTGCCCAGGATAGCGGAGTTCTGTGATTCCACGCTTTTGGATTCCTGTGATCCGGCCCTGCTCACACGGGGAGGATTTACCCCCCTCTGCAGCTACGGGGAGCGGCTTCTCGTCGCAGTATCCAATCCGTGGAGTTCCCTGCCGGACGAGTATCTTCCCCCTCGCTTTCCTGATCTTCAACTGGACAAGGTCGTCACGCTGAGCAGTGAGATAAGCCGTGCAATCGAGCGGGTAACAACCACCCAGGGTCCCAATCATTCCCAGCTGGAGTCCATCGATGTCGAGGATCTTGATGAGGGGCTGCAGGATTTCGATGTGACCGTGGAATACGATGAGCCGATCACCCAGCTCGCCGCAACCATTCTTGCCACCGCCACCAAGCTTCGTGCTTCCGACATCCACTTCAAGGTGGAGAAGGAGTCGTTCTACTATTCGTTTAGGATCGATGGAGACCTCGGTGACAAGGTGGAGATGCCGATGAAGCTCAAGGATCGCATTGATGCGTTCTTCCTCAATTTGATGAAACTGCCCGCTGAGACCCGCAATACAACACCGGGAATCTCGGGCCGTTTTACCATCGCCTATTACCACCGGCCCATTGACATCCGCTATGAACGCCATCGCGCCTACCGGGGCTACCATATCACGATGCGACTTCTCGACAAGAGTCACATCAACGTGAAGCTCGGAAAGGGTTCGCTGGCCTTCGATGATGAAACCCTTTTCGAACTCAATCGTGTGATGAAGATCCCGGCGGGGATCATCGTGATGAGCGGTCCGACAGGGTCTGGAAAATCGACGACCCTGAACGCGATGTTGCGGGAACTCAACCGTCCCGAGGTCAATATTCTTACGCTGGAGAATCCGGTGGAGGATGAAATTCCAGGAGTGACTCACTGTGATCTTAAGAGCGCCTCGGAGTTCAAGCCGATGATCACCAGTTTCATGCGGAGTGATCCCGACATCATTCTGATGGGTGAGGTGCGGGATACCGAATCGGCCGAACTGGCCATTGAGGCTGCGGTGACGGGACACAAGGTTCTGACCACCATCCACACTCCCAGGGCGTCCCAGATCATTGAGCGTTTTGAGCAACTGAAGATCGAGCGCTGGAAAATTTCACAGACCCTCAAGGCGGCCTGTGCACAGCGTCTGATCAAGGTGCTCTGTCCTGACTGCAAGGTGCAGGTAGATGGGGTGGAGGAGACCGATCGTCGACTGTTCAATCTTGGTGACGAATGGGCGGAGCGGCCTCTCTTCGTTGCGCGGGCGGATGGATGTTCGGAGTGCCGGCAGACTGGTTACAGCGGCCGGACCGCAATTCTTGAGATCATTCCGATCACTCCGCGGGTCTCCGATCTCCTCTCCAAGGGGGAGATCAGTCCCTACGATCTCGAAATGATGGTTCTTAATGACGGAGCGCTCCCGAATCTCCGGCGAAGCGGATTACGCCTCATGGCGGAAGGTCAGACCGACCTGAAGGCAATCAGTAAAACAATCGACATGACATATTCCGATGAGTAACGGCAGCGCCACTACAACCCCTGTCTCCCTGTCTCACGCGTCCGCCCAGCATGCCGCCGCGTCCAGGAAGAAGGTGAAGATACAGCGTTTCAAGAAGAAGGATCTGATCCACCTGTTCCGGGGCCTGGCCTCCATGCTCAAGGCGCAGATCAATACCTCTGACGCGCTCAAGTATTACGGCCATGGCCTTCCCAACAAGGCGATGGCCTCCACTCTGGAGCAGATCCGTTTTGATACCGAATCCGGGATGTCGATTCACGAGGCTTTCCGCAGGACCGGCCGTTTCGATGACATGACCATTGGTCTGATCCAGGCCGGTGGAGATTCCGGCCAGCTTAACCGCGCCTTTCGAGAGCTCGCCGATCGTCTGAAGGCCGATCTCTACTTCAGGAAGCAGATTCGCAAGGCAGTTCTTCTTCCGGGTATCGTGATCGCGGTGCTCATCGGAGCCTTCATCGTTTCTCAGGTGAAGATCGTGCCTCAGGTGGAGGGCATGCTGGAACAGGTCCGCCAGAAGCCTGACGGGCTCACTGCCATCGCCTTCAAGGTGAGTCACGCCACCCGGGTCTTGTGGCCTTTCGTGGTCCTGGGCGTGATGGTCATGGGAGCGCTCATCTGGCGATCAGAGGGGGTTCGAAATACCATTACCTCGATTGCGATGTCGAAGTGGCGTCTCCTCAGCCAGCTGATCATGAGCCTGCGCCAGATGACCTTTCTCTCCACCATGGAGCTTCTGTATTCGAACGGGATAAATCTTTCCAAGTCCATGCGGGTGGCGGCCAATTCCGTCAAGACAACGCCTCTCTATCCGGAAATCCGGCATGCGGCGGATCAGTATGAGCACTCCGGTGTTCCTCTTTCGCTTGCCTTCAGTAAGTTCACGTCCGTGGACGAGCAGGTGGTTCACATGATGTCCATTGGTGAGCGATCAGCCTCGATTGACAACCAGTTGAAGATGCTCGCCGACATGTACGAGGAAGAAGCCGAGAATTATATGAATGACTTTACCCAGGTCCTCAACTTCATCGTCCTCCTGATGGCGGTCTCCTTGATTGCCGCAGTCTTCATCGGCACCTTCCTGCCGATCTTCCTGATGGGACCGAAGATGATGCAGAGTGGGATCTAACACCGGAAAACCATGCAACTGACCCAATTCGACCGCTGGCTCCGGGAGAAGTTCATTTACCGGACTCACATTTATACGATGAGACTCCCGGAATCGGGAGTGCCCTCGCAGGTATTAATCGAGGAACTGGAAGAGTCGCCCACCCGGCGCTACCGCTACCGGTTGATCGTCGTTAATGCCAGGCGGGACCTGGAGACCCTGCTGGCCGTCCTTCGAAAAGGAAACCAGATGTTTGCCACCAGGGTAGTGGAGGGTAATCCCTGGTACAAGCCGATCATTGCACCCGAGGGGAAGAGCTTCTTCTTCCGGATCTTCTGGTGGGCGGTGGTCGTAGTGGTCGCATTCACCGTGCTTACCCTGGGCTACACGGTCATCACCAATGAGGAACTCAAGACCGAGATCATCGAGTCCCTGGATCTCTTGAGGGACAGGTAGTCCACATCATCAACGCAAAACCATACCAGCCATGAACAGACATCCTCATCAAACACCACTCCGGGCGGGGGTCACTCTCATCGAGTTGACGGTTGTCATCTTCATCATCCTCAGCATCATGGGAGCGACGATGTACTTTGCCGGCAATATCGGCGAGTGGAACAAAGGCAAGAAGGCCTCTGCGGATCTGCGGGAAGTATACGTGGCGCAACGCTCCTACCTCGCTGACCACCCGAGGAAGGCGGTTGATTCGATAACGACCAATGACCTGATCCCATACCTTCCGAGTGGTGGCTCCGCTCTTCCCAGGGTGGAGGATCTCAACGGTAACAGCCTTTCCTATGATGTGACCAAGTCGCCACCGATTCTGACGGAAGCGGGTGGTGGAGTGTATGATCCTTCCGGATCCTCTACGGATTCCCTCTGGGACGTGGGTGAATGATAAAGGCGGTTCCATATCTGTTGCTGGCTCTGGCGTCCCTTCCCTGCCTGACGCCGGGGACGAGTATCGCCCAGGAGGATTCCCTTCCTCCGGGGTTCCGCTTTGTCGGGAACTACAGATTCGACAAACGGATGAAGATCCGCGATGGCGCATCCTTCAACGTAAGGAGCAAGGCCTTCTTCTGCCGCGCCTACACCGATGGGATCACGGTTCGAGTTTATGGTGAAAGGGCGACAGAGGCCTACACCTCTTTCACGATTCATCGCAATGATGGCATTCTGACTGGTGCTGGAACGGACAAGATGGAGACTGTTCCGGGGTTGCAGGCGTACTCCCTGGTCGGAAACATTCTCCGGCAGCTTACGCTCACTGAGGAACTGTTGGTCCTGACCAAGTTTCCCGCTCTCTCGGATGTCGTGGAGATCACCTACGCAAACCGACGTATCACGGTTAGCCACAACAAGTAAATGGTCCCTCCCTGATTCAGTATGAGCGAAAGCATTTCCAGGTTAAGTTCGGTCGAGAGTGAGAGGATCCTGGCAAATGTGAAGTCGGGAACGGAATCCCTTGAAAGGCCGGATCAATGCGCCTGTCAGCGTTGTGGACTGTATCGCTGGTATCCGCCCATGATGCTCATGACCACTGCCCTGGCAGCAGTCTTTTGCTGGATGTACATTACCAAGCCGGTCTTTCTGTCGACGCCTGCGCATCAACCATTGAACACCCGGCCTGCAATTCAGGAAAAGCGACCGGTCCGGGAGGATGAACCCACTCGTCATACTGCGGGAGGTGGGAATCTGGATCCGGCCATTGCCACACTCCCGGGAGATCCGGCGCCGACAGACGATTCATCTGCAAGGGACGAGATTCCGGGAGAAGAACTGAAACCACTGATCGTGAAGCGGCAGGGTCCTGCCCTCTTCCGGGCGATTCCACCCGACGAGATGCCTGAGCGGAGGGAGATTACGGTGGAGGCTCCGGGGTTGGCGGCTGCAGCGGAAGCAGGTAGCGGACAGGATGAGAATCAGGTTCCGGAAGAAGACGTCGTGAGCCTGGTGGCCGGTGGGGAAGGAGGGCAGAACAGCAGCTCTGAGGAGTTCCGCGTTCACGCATCCTTCATGGCCGAATTTTTGTCCGTGCAACAGAAAGGTGACAGCCAGCTGGATCTCAAGCCATGAAAAGTCCTCTCTTTCAACTGGTGACCAGTGGTGTGGCGCTTGGCCTCATGTGTGGAGCGGTCACGATCCATGCGGTTCATGTGATGGGCGCAAGGCAATTGACCGGGAACGGCCAATGGATTGCGGGAGATGGTTCCGGTTTGGATTCCGTTGAGGGAGCGAAGATTGTTCCTGCTTCTGGCAGCGGGGGGAAGAACCAGTTGCCGGTCTCTGGTTCCCGCGATGAGGATACGGCCACCCTCCAGGCCTTGCGGGAAATCGTGGCACGGCTGCAGGAACTGAAGTCCGAGAATACGGAGTTGCAGGGTGCCAACAGGGAACTCCAGGAGCAGTTGGAGGAGACCAACCGGGATTTGAGTGAACTTCAGTTTCGCGTGGATACGCACAGCGAGTCTTTCCGGCCGTTGAGGGCATCTTCCGGGATCGGTTCGATCCTTCGAAATTCGATCAGTCCCGGCAACACGCTTCATCCCCTCCTGCCCCCCAAGGAGTAGTCAGTTCTTCTTCCTCGTGAATTGCCACCCTCTGTTTTCCGGTGAACGTAGCGGGAGCATGAAGGAAGCCAGTCCCCGGTAAGTCACGGCCGGGGTGTGACACATCCAGCCTCCAGTCGTCCCGCGGGTGATCTTCCAGGAGTGGATCATTTCCTCGACGGATTAATCCATGGACCTGATGGGCAGCCAGGAAGGCTCATGCAACCGCTCTTCCGGGTGAGCATACACGCTTGCCGGGGACAGACCGGGTTTGCCGATCGTTCGAGATCCACCGGGTGAGGGACTGGTAAGCCTGATGGGTTGCACCAG